>Ga0153982_1000091_pt1 | contig 24784 bp, 10 predicted proteins | sample TSGA066MetaG_FD_104743 | JGI IMG/M metagenome (GOLD analysis project Ga0153982, IMG submission 104743) | Attine ant fungus gardens microbial communities from Georgia, USA - TSGA066 MetaG | ecosystem: Host-associated > Fungi > Mycelium > Unclassified | place: USA: Georgia, Alexander Wildlife...
ACTCATAACTTAACTTTAAATAAATCTAATACTCAAATAGCACACACTATTAAATACCCTGTGATTAGTTTTATACCTAAAAGCTATTCTATTATTAAATATAAAGAGAGGTTTAGGAATACACCTTTTTCTTTAAATTTAGATTCTATTACATTAGTTTTATTAAACAATATTTATATTTTCTTTATGAGAGTTATTAGGATATTAAGAGATTTGTATCTTGGGTTTATAAAATTTATTTTTCCACCTAACAAAAAACCTCCTAATTAAGTATTAAATTTTTATTTTAACATTATTTAAATTTGTTCTAGATGGATTACCTATCCACTACTTAATTAAATTAATAGCTATTAGAATATTTTATTAGCATTTCAATACTTCAGTACTAGCAACTTAAACGAAAAATAAAAGTAAAAATTCCGAATAATATTTTTTATCTAATACTTGTACCTTTTAATTCCTTATTTAAATAAACCCACAATTTTATAAGCTTGACAACATCCACCAGCAAGAAAAATAAAAGCGTAAGTACTGAGGCTTCGTGTGACAAACTATAGAAAAAAATATCAAAATATAAAATTTATATAGCTCGTAGTAGATAAAGGGGGTATCTTAGTATTAATTAATAACTCCTTGGATTAGCGAGAACTATACAATATTACTAAAAATACAAAATTCTTTGAGTAGGTGATAGTTAGCTAGTTGATTACCCAACCTGGAAATATTACTTACATATGGATTTTATGTTCTACTAGGGAGTTTGTCATCTAATTAAAATTGTCAGTGGACCTTTTCTAGTTATAGGTTATAGGGCTTATGTACCTTATACCCTTTTTAAGTGTTTAAGTTATTAAGCGAGTTGTTAAATACGGTTTACACATTAGATCAAGTCAAGGTAATACAGCTTCATTCTTCTTTATTTTTAATTATTAATCAACTCTGTTACAACTTTAAACCACATAACCAAATAAGGCAAGTTGCTCTTTTAATCTAATTTTAATTAAAAATTGCTATCCTACCTGTTACCCTAAATTTACTGTTTTTCTACATTGATATCGATTTTACTTCTTGACCTTTCATAAACTGTCCTATTGTGCTATTTAAAACCTGAGATTTCTTATTCTTTTTATTCTTTTTATTTTGTTATAACTATATCTGAAAAGAGGTAAAACGAGCTACACTACACATTTATTTTATAGGAAGATTATAGTTTAGTAAATTTAGAATAGTTAATTATTAAGAGTAATATACCTATATTTTATTCAAGGTAGAATATACTTAATTAATTAAGTAATAAATGTTTATATAAATTATAGAAAGAGATAAATTATTTTTTAAAATAGTGATAATCTTAAACTCTTAAATTATTACCTTAATTTGGGTAAGAAAACGTATGTGCTAAATTATAAATAATAACATTTCTTTGACGAGGATAATGTGGAAATAAGGTGAAAATTAGATACTATACCTTTACTTAATTAAAAGGTTTTATTAAAGTATAATTACTAATTGGTATTTGTACACCTTCTCTTCCATTAATATAAATATTATATTTAAAAAAGATGAAAAATAGCTGATAAGAATTCAGATATAAGTAAAAAACTGAGTATAATTGTGTTTACTGGTTTATATTTATACTTACTTAATATAACCTAAATTAACCCTACGCAGGTGTATATAAAAATACATAACATGAATACTCTAATATTAGAAAAATTAAGAGAAGGAAAAGGAATTAAGCATAATAAAATAGAATAAGCAGAATAAAAACCACATTAAGACTGGGAAATTTATTACTAATAATAGAAAATTATTCAAGTAGTTGATTATACTACTAATATATCGTGATTATACTACTAAAAATCATTAAATTGATTTAATCTAAATTTATCAAGGATCTACCAATAGAAAATATAATACAAAAAGGAAGAAATATTAATAAGCTAGAGTGATATCAAGAATACATATCGAATTAATTTGGGATTTATATAACTTTATAAAAATTAATGTTAGCTATAACTAGTGATAAATAAAATCAACTCAGAGAGTGCTTTAATGATAATACATTTATAAAAAATTAATACGCGATAGAATCTTTTAAGGATCTTCAAATTAGTAATCATTTATCACATTCGACTACGACCTAGTTGTTAAAACTAAAGCTATACTCTGAATTGAATAGAATCTTAATCAAGTCTTTTAGATGGGTTTTAATCATAGATTTTATAATAAAAAGTTCTTAATTTTAACCTTAGTATAGTAGTTTAATCGATAAATAAATAAATAGTTATATAAAATAAGTATCCTATATAAATTTTATATTAGAATTGCCTTGCTTTGCTTTGTTTAATTTAACTTTCTTAGCTTTTTCTTTGTTTAACTTAACTTTGGTTAACTTTGCTTTCTTTGATACTATCTGAACTATAATACACAAATAATATATTTAAACTAAACTAACTCAAGCAAACAACAAGTCTTCCCTTAAAAATAATAAGATTATAACTTTATAAAATTTACAGAAGTTGTGAAAGAAAAAATAACAGAAAAAATGAATAGAAAGGTCATATTGAAGATTCTTATATCCTAAAATTAAGTTAAATTTTTAATTAAATATAATTTCATAAATAGATTTTCCACCTTTTTAAGTATTGGAACTTTAATCAATTTTAATTCTAAATAATTTACTTTCACTCAATAGCTTATATTTAAAATATTTCGGATTATAACATCATACAATCATCCATTTTCAATTATCTATCTTTAATTTACTACCTCAATTTATTGTATTTTATTGTAATTTATTGTATTTTATTTAAACCAGAAAAAGAGTTAATTGATATGTTAAATTTCCACGGTTTTAGCGGCTATTCATAAATGCGATTACTTAAAACACAACCAATTCTAGGACTAGCTAATAGTTATCTATTAGATTCACCACAACCAGATAATATTTATTAAATATGGAATTCTGTTCACTTTCACTACTATGGGTTTTGCTTAAAATTCTAACATGAGTATTTCTAGCGATACATTATACACCATCAGTTGATCTAGCTTTTTCCAGTGTTTAACTTATTATGCGAGATGTTAATTACGGATGACTTATTAGATATCTTCATGGTGCGGCTTGATACGGCATATTATAAAACAAATAACGTTGAAACTACTATATGTCCCCCTAGTGAAAGGCATATCTGTCCAATAAACGATAACGTCGGTGAGCAATAAGTAACCACTCTAGATAAACCAGTCGGATAAGGGTGAAAAGAGTTAAGGTGCCAAACATGGACAGTATTACGAACTTGTTACATCTAGCTGGAGCGATTATATCCTATTAATCCAATTCCGATTTCGTCGATGACTATTTATTGTATCCCCCGCCCCTGGTGCTTTATATCGCCATCATAATAAACGGCGTTAAAATATGAATTAAAAACCTACCCCAGCTAAACAAACAGAGGTACTAATTGATATGCCTAAATATAGCCACATTCGAATATTGCAAAGCACGGGAAGTAACCGCCTCTTGCCCTAATTGATCTTTATTTAAGCAAGGGGTCACGCGGAGTCTGAGTTCTCGTAGTACTAGCGTAGTGTCCACTATTATGCCGAGTTACCTTAGAAAGGAGAACAAGCTTTATAAGTTAGTGGAACCAAAAGCTTTCATACGTAACCTTTCTGATTTGAAAGGAGGTATAGGTAAAGTACCTTACTCGTCTCGTAAAAGAGAAGAACGTACTCGTGTGGCTGTCTCCAGGTGATTACGTGAACAACTAAAGTCGATTATTTCTGCAAACAAGCAGGATTCACGATATAATGGACTTATCCATATTATTTCGAATACAGATTACCTAATAGCGTGCTATTACATGATCAAAGGAAAACCTGGTAACATGAGTAAGGGCTGATAGCCTAGACGGAATAAAATACGGGTACTTCCTTAAACTAAGTGAAAGCTTACAGAAAGGAACCTTCAAATTTACACCTACTAGGCGTATCATGATACCAAAATGTGCAGGAAAGACAGGAGAAAGACCACTAAGTATTGCAGCGCCTAGATAAAAGATAGTACAAAAGGCACTGACTATGGTTTTCGATAACATTTACGAACCCTAAACACCACCCCCTAGCAAGAATCACACCGCGCTTCATCAGGTATACCTACAAGGAGGAAAATATAAATGGGCTATAAATGGAGACATCTCCAAATGTTTCGATAAAATACCTCCTTTAAACTCCTTAAGGAAAAGATTAACTGTCAGCGTAGCCTGGAACTAGTACAAAGTCTCTTACTAACCCTGCTATACTTAATAGTAAAATCAACCCTAGCAACGCAGTACTCCCCATTTAAGTATCTTGAGTCCCGTGATCAGCAACATAGTATTACATCAACTAGACCTGTTCATGGAAAAACTAAGAGAAAAATTACGTAAATGAGCAACTAGAAGAGTAAACCCGGTCTATCACTCGCTAAACAGTGGCCGGTTTAAAGCCAGAGCTGAAAAAAGCAAAGTTAAAAGCAATGATGGTAAAGACGTTATGGACCCTAATTTTAAGAGAATGTTGTACAACAGGTACGCTGACGACTTCGTGGTACTAGTAATAGGTTCCCTGAGCGATTGCTTCACCCTACGTAGAAAGATTAAGGAGTTCCTTAATAAGAAATTAGGTCTCGAACTCAACCAGGAGAAAAGCAGCATAACAAGTACCAAAGGTTTTTAGGAGGGTTAATAGAGGTAAAGTTATTAGAAAAGTAAATAGTAAGGCAGGGCCCGGGATACGATTGATATTATACATAAGAATATCCGTGGTAATCCCTACTAATAAACTAATAGATAAGGTTATAATTGCAGGATTCGCTAGACGAAACCACCTGAACATGGTCATATCAAAAGGAAGAAGAGATCTTGTAAATCAAACTCATTACGATATAATCAAATTCTACAGCTCGAGAATAAGAGGGATCCTAAACTACTATTCTTTTGCAGGAAAGTATGGGCCTGTTAAAAAGTAATATGAGTGTTGGAACAATCCTGTGCCCTGACTCTAGCGCTTAAATACAAAACGAAAACCCTTTCCAAAACCTTTTCTAATTTCGGGCGTCTTCTTAAAGCATAGATATCTCTGCCTATCTTGGGAGCTATGAAGATCACACACGACTATAAGCTAGGGAGCAAAACTGAGATACCTCCTCTGGACATAATAATGAAAGCCAAGAGGTTCACCACAATGAGCCAGCGATGGGCGAAAATGAGGTATGCCCTATGTGGGACATCTACCGACATCGAAGTACACCACCTTAGATCGGTGAAGGATAGCCGACATAAAATCCGTACCGGAAACTCCACTGACGCACAATGGCAAGGCCGAAAACAAATACCTCTCTGCCAGTACCATCATAGTCTACTACATAGAAACCAACTTAGTGCACTGGATTTAAGGACACTACATCGTTTCTCCAAAGGATTCTAATCCTAATCGAGGAATTATAAAACTGGCGAGCCGTATGACGGAAAACTATCACGTACGGTTTGGGTAGCAGTTCTAAACAAAGGCTGACTACACTATATCTTCATATTGGTCGTGGACTATAATTTTTATATTATAAATATCCTCGTATTCTTATACGGTCAATTGGTGTTTGTATTTTAAATTTTATTATTATTATTGCTTTCCTAGGTTTTAGCCTAAATTGAGTTTGAGTGTGTTTCTACATTGATATCGATTTTACTTCTATTTAGATTATTTCAGATGCAACTGTTCTACATATGCTTCCAAGTAAACGAAAAAAAGAGTAAATAGATAAACATATTATTAAAGGTGTTAATCTAAAAAATTTTCCTATCTTATTTCTAATTTGCTTTTTCATTATAAAATAAACATTATGGTAATTATATTTAGTTAAAATAGTAAGTAATAAGTTTTTAGGTAAGGGTTAGTACTGCTATCGTTTCTACCTTTTTTAAATTTAATCAATACCATACAAAGAACCTTAATCAACTCTGTTACTTGGGTTTTACTCATACTTCTTAGAAAACAAAGATTGATATATTGGAACTTGACTATATTAGTTTAACAGATAAAATAAAGAAATACTTATTTAAAGTAAGTACCCTATATAATATGTATTAGTTTATAGTCGCCTTGCTTTGCTTTCTTTAACTTAACTTTGCTTACCTTTGCATTATGATATTCTATCTGAACTATAATATACCTATTAATATATATTTTTTAAAATTAAACTAAACTAACTAATCAAATCAACAAATCTCCCATTAAAATGAATAAATTTATAACCCTTTTTTAAAGAAGTTGGAAAAGAAAGAATAAAACAAAATAAATAGAAAGATCGTAATGAAGAGTATGATATCCTAAACTTAAATTAAAAAATTAATTAATTATAATTTCAGAAATAGATTTTCACCTTTTAAGAGTGGATCTTTACGTTAATCTAAATTAATTAAAATAATTTACTTACACTCAATACCTTTTTTTTTAATATTTAGGATTATTATTTCATACCAGCATCAATTTTCAACTATCTATCTTTAGATTACTACCTCAAGTTATTGTAATTTATTGTATTGTATTCTTATTGTAATTAAACCAGAAATAAAGGTTATGTTAAATTTTCCAGAAAAAGACTTAAATTTACCAGAAAAAGAGTTAATGTTAAATTTTACTAAATTCTTTTACTTTTCTCGATAAAGGGATTACTTTTCTTGATACCTTACACAATTAGAATATATAGGGATATTATAAATAAGAATTGATTATTAGGAAAGATCCAAATTAATCCCAGGATAAAATTAATATATTTAGAATATTCTTAAATTCCTTTACTTCCTTCTACAATTTATTTTCTAAAATGCTTAACATTATACTGTAGGTTTTAAAAAAGGGTGTATTTTTTACAAAACAGATATATATGAAGAATATACTTAATTTATTTCATAAGATGAACAAGAGGAATGAAATGAGGTGTGAAACTTTGCGTATGCTCACTAGGAAGTATCGGTTATCAATATCCAATTGTGTAATATGAGCTCATTCTCCCATTTCTGACTTAGAATATCTGATTGTGAGTTAAATAGATATATAATCTATTATTGTTGTTAATATTTATTGTTATTCTTTGGAGGTAAACATAAATAATGCACTTTATGGATATATATATAATATATTCTATTCAGAATTGATATTGTATCTTGTATGTATATACACTCTATTTAATATATTCTAGATTATTATTCTTAATTAATTTCCTTATTATAATAGATATATATTATTCGTATAACTATACCTTATTATAGTTTAATAATTATACTTTTCGTTACTATTGTTAGTATTATATTTGAATCTGTATAGAATTATATTTGTATCTTGAGATAATTATATTTTACTATTGACATATTATCCTGTATATCTTGACCTAATATATTTATTATTTTGAGAGAATATAGTTAGAATCATACTAGAATATATTTCTAATCTTGAGATAATATAGTTATAATCTTGAGATAATATAGTTCAAGTAGACTCAGTATAAACTATCAATTATAATAGAATTACTCTAAAATATCAGTTATAATAGCGTTAGTATAGATTATGCTGAATAGTAAATTCGTATAGATTAGCTGTAATAATAAATTATTATAGATTCTGTGTAATACTAAATTAGTATAGATTATCTGTTATAGATATTAGGTTAGATTTATCACTTATAATATACTTACTCTAGATTATAGTTAAATATACTCAGTAACTATACATTATAGTTAGTATACAATATATACTATGATGTAGTTAAAATAGATTAATATATTAAAATAATAGTAGCTAATACATACAACTAATTATTACAAATCAATAGACTAATCTTATTTAAGAAATAGTATAGAATAGATATTAAATAATATTTAATAAAGAATTTATATTATAAAATAGTATTTCGTACTAAATAGAAACTAATTATATATTAAACTTATTACTAACTTTCCATTCCTCAAACCGGTATATTTTATACCAAATATATTATGTGTAGGTATCATCGATATTTTATATCTTTTAAAAAATTTAATCTAATTAGGTTATGTTATAACAATCTTTTTTTTATTTGTATAATGCTTCTTATCCTAGTCGGAGTAAGGTTACAAAGATAATACCAGCTTATAGTGCTGTACATAACCATAAATATATATGGAAAGGACCATATTTTACCAAAAATCAAGCAAGATGTAATAAAGCCACCACCACTAGGTATGGAATTAATAATACAAAAATCCGAACAGTAAGTAGCCTTTAAATTTATTTTTCTTATTAACTATTTATAATAAAATTTTTTATACTGTTTATTAAAAATATACCAGAAATTTTCGAATATTTATATTCATATTATTGATTATATTAAACTAAACTCACTTATTAGTCGTTGAACGTTCTTAATTTAATTAAACTAAGTTTCGCTGCAGATTGTCAAAATATATATTAGATATTTCTGCAATTAATCCGATTTTTTTAAAAAAGTTAGGGGGGTTTAAACGACACTATTTTACATTTTATCGTAATTTCACCATCTAGTACAGGGGGGATAAGCTAGACGAAGAATAGCTGTAACAAAACTATCTCATACAAATAGAGGAATTTTATTAATTGTTATACCAGGATTTCGCAATTTAAAATTTTTATTAAAAAGTTAATAGCACCTAGCATTTAATAAATACCTGATAGATGAATACTAAAAACCGCAAGATCAACAGCAGCAGCTTAATTACTACAAAGAGCCGACAGAGGTGGTTATCAATATAAAACCACTATTCTCTTATTGGATTTGACTATACCTTCATTTAAGATTACTAGAATTAATAAATTATTATGTTGATTAAAGAATGAAAATTTTTATCTAGTCGAATAGAACGAATTTTTTCATTTTATTATGAATTTTTTAAGTGATGTATAATTACCATAATATTTCTTAAAAAGATCGAGCTCATATTCGATATTCAAGTGCTTGAACTCCTTTTTATAGTTTTAAATAAGTATTGTACTAGAAAATTAATACCATCATAAGAAGTAAATACAACTGTATTATAAGTATTTTTAACGGTATGTTCCTAAAATTTTTAGCATTAGCCTCTAGTACAATTTAATCACCTTTTTGAGTAATTGAAAAAGTATGAATCATTTGTTGCGGCCCCTTTTAATTAGGTAAACTACCTTTTATTTATGTAAAACCAATAATCCAAGATTTACTTATTACTTTTATAAAACCAAAAAATTTACCTACAATATTTGTCAAATTATTAATGCCATTCCAAGCAGGTGAAATATAATCAATAGGTATATTTATATTTTTAATAGCAAAGATCATTTTATTTTCATTTTTAGTTAGTATTGGATTATTAGCAATAACAATAGCTTCTTAAATAAAAAATAGTTACTAGTAAGTAGCGGAAATTAAACAAAAAATAGGAATAAGAAATTAAATAATATGTTTTATATTACTAATACGATATTCAGCTATATTAATTTTATCTGGAGAAGTAGAAATAGTAATACAACCAGCACCAATAATATATAATATTTTTATATTGATATAGAAGACGTACATTATGCTCATTTTGACTTACTTTAAATTGGAATGTTCAATTTCCTTGAAAAATAGGAAAAAAGTAAATGTATCTTCTCCATCTGTCACAACTACAAATCAGTTATAATCTTCTAATTTATATTAGGTATAAACCCCTATGTTTAATTACAATATGTGTAGTCTCTGATGGATTTTCTATTTATTTATTTATAATTATATTCAAAGAAGCAGGAATTCTAAAAGACAAAAATGAATATGAATTTGAGTTAAAGAAATTATTCGACAGAATCAAGCTAGATTAACTAAAACAATAAAGTATAGGAGAGTTAGCCTACCTAAATAATTAGTAAGTTTAATAGATAACATTAATAGAACCATGCCAATAGACTAGGTAAGCAGGAAAACACAAGCAAACATGATAGTGAGTTAAACTCAATCGAAGAACGAGAACGAGATCTAATCTACCATGAGACATAAGTATATCCGAAAGGCACTCTACACTTGTATCGATACACCCTTATTGTGATTATCAAGGGTAAGTAAAGGGTCACCACTATAACCAACTCTATCAAATCTAATAAGAAATAAAATATTATTACAAAAACAGATAAAACAATACTTCAATAGGCCGATGTTTTAAACAAATTTTAGTAATGAACCATTCAATGATAAAAACTTTCTAACCTTTCCTCCAGAATGTGGGAACAACAGTAAATTGAAGCAAAAGCCAATGGTTAAAAAAAGGTACTTTAATAAACTCCTTAAATTAATAAGGTTAAGATATAAAGCGTATAGCCTATACCCATAACTAAAAGAAACAAAACAAAACAAAAAACACTCAAGCTATGCAATAGTGGAAGTATCACGAATGCAACAAGAATAGACAAACTTTTTTAAGTTAAATAACCAGTATCGAGAATTATTGTCAATTGATTAATTATACTTTAATAAAATGAATAAATTTGATATACCTAAGTCTTTAAAATCAAAAAGGCTTTTATCGGTGACAATGTAAAGTACATCTTTCATATCTAAAGAATAATAACCTATTTTTTCCTGAGCATTTTCAATTCTATTTTTATCAGATCTATAACTTCATTTTTATTTTCCAGTGTAGTTCCAGTCCTATTATATAAACTTATTAAAATCTTTATATAAATTATATGTTATTTGATTGGGTTTAACATACTTTATTATTGAAAAATTTAATAAAATGGTACTATAGCCAAATTTATAAAAATTTATAAGTTTCATATCTGTTTGATATAAGTTTTAATACTGTTTTAATAAAGCTTGTAATTAAGATTACTACAATTTCTTAAAGCAAATTTTAACTTGTTTGTAAGTATTGCTGCTGCTGTTGTTATTAATTCTATTTTTATTATTTTTTATAGTTTTATTCTTATTATTTTTATAATAATATTTTTAGGTTTAATTGATTTTTTTTTTACTATCTTCTAATAATTTTATTAATCTATCAATTTTATTGATAAAACATTTTAATCAACAGTATTTTCTTCTTCAATTCTAATAACTTTATTTGTTGAATAAATACAATTACCGATTCTATATATACAAAGTGTTTCACCTAGATTAAAAAAATATTTCTAGTTCTTAATTTTATTAAATCATCATTTGAATTCATTGAATAAATCTTTAAATTCAATCTAATATTCCTATATAATTTTGTTATTTTAATTTTCATTTTTATATTTTAATTTTACGTTCTCGTATACAGTAAAAAAAGTTTTTCCTCGATTACACCACCCTCATTTTTATAATTCTATATTTGTTTTAATAAGAATAAAATTAATTAAATTTTAAGAAATACTTTTATATTACTTTTATTTTTTTTGTTGTTTTTTGAAATAAATTCTATGTGTAGTTTTTTATTTTTTTAAATAAATGTACAAATTGATCCTACATTACTAGAAAATTTTTAAATGTTTTTAATAATAAATTAAATATTAATAATCATTAATTGAATCTATTGACACTATTAAGGGTAATATTGAGAAGCAATGTAAATTATTTAGTAAGCAGGTATTATAATGTTGGAAGTAGAAACAAAAGTCCATTCATAAATAATGAGTAGATTAATTTAATTACGAGATATTGTTTAATGAAGCATTTAAAGATGTATTAAAGATATAAATAATGTTTATATTAAGTGGGTTTCTAAACAAAAAATAAAGATATTAAAATGAGTCTTTTATTAGTATTGGTAATAAGGTTAAATACAAAATTAAAATACTTTAGTTGAATTAAATAAAATTTAGCTTAATTAGTATTCTCAACATTTAAATTAGATAATAATAAGATAATTAATAAAGGAAGTGTTTTATCTAGAATGTCTAAAATAGATTAAGATAATATAAATAAATTTAAACAAAACAGAGATATTTATATAAAAAAATAAATATTATTTATTAATTATCCGGAACTTTAAAAAAAAATAAGCCCTAGCTAAAAGGAATTTTAAGAAAAAAAAAACTAATTAATTAGTACAGTATAAATAAATTTTTAAATAAAATGTTAGAAAATCTTGATAATTGAAACTGGAATATAGGTAATAAAGATTATTATAATCTAATTGTTATTATAATTATTATATATTTAGGAATTGTTAAATGTATGGTATTTCATACAGCTTATCTCAAATAGTTAATTTAAAATCACAGTGATGATAATAAAAGAACTAATATTGTATAAGTTTAGGGTATAAAGTTATTAGATTATATAAATATATTAAATTAGATGATAATCAGATATTAAATCGTACCTTTAAGTGATATAGTTATTATAAGATATGGATGATATTATTATATTCCAATTAGGTGATACTTTATTACATTTAATTACAGATAACTGTTAAATAATCAAGGAATATGTTATTAAGTTTAAGAGTAAAGATACTCATCTTGTAATAAGAATGATTGATAAATTTGATTGTAATTTAACTTTAGAAGGTATTAATTTATAGTAATTACCTAAGCAAACTTAACATAGATTGATAGAAGAGAAAGCCTTACATAAATACAGATACAACTAAACTTCATTTATTAAAAAAACTTTAGTAAGTCACACCTTATATGATAGTATTATTTAAATAGTATTAAATTAATAATCAATAAACATATGCTAAATTTAGTACTTCGGGAATTGGGTTAATCTAATTTATTTAATGGTCATAACAAATATAAACCTATTTTAGATATAAAATATAAACAGATTAAAGCTAATAAAATTTCAAGTAATTGTAATTATAATTAATATACTAATATTATTACAATGGATACTCTATATAAGAGTATTATACTTAAAGTAAATAATTATCAAGCTGGTGAACTAGGAAGATCTTTACTATTTTTAGAAGAAGGTGGGAAATTAAGCCAGACAAAGACAGATAAATAATGTTTAAATATGATTTTAACTAATTTAGCCGATCAATGTAAAATACCAATTAAATATAGAATATAAACAGTTGATCTTATCATTAATGAATAGGTAGAAGCATCTATAATTTATTAAAAAAATTTTATGTTTAAGATAATTTATATATAAAATATAACCTATTAGCACCCAATTTATTTTTATTCTTTTTGCTATACTATCTAGCTTGAAAAATCCGATATAAGATATATCAAATCCTATATTATTCTATGCTAGTTGTAGTAAATTCAACACATTGGTGCATAAACTTTAGAAAAATAATTAGCAATTAATGTTAATGTGTATAGTAATAATTCGTACCCCTTAAGTGATGAGTTATTAGTTATTACCCTCAATATTTCTATGTTTTTACTTAGGTAAATTAAATAAAATTAGAATCAAGATAGAATAATTAAGATACGTTTAGTTAAATAGAAAAATGATTAAGAAATCTTTAATGACAATACCATACAATATTTAATTGACCGGTGTTGGTTAAAATCTAATAGAACATTTGAAGATATATTGATATAATAAGATTTTATAAAATAAAATAGGATAGTATAAGTTAGGTTAGATTGTAATATGATAGGGGTATTAAAGAAAATTTGGTTTTGTTAAAATTATGCGCAAATAATTAAACATATTCCTTTACGTACTTACATCTCACCTCATCATAATTTGGTCAATTAACTAAAATAGTATACTTTATATTAAAACCTACATTAAGATTATTATCTGATTCTTTCAATAGTATGATAAATATTTCTATTAAATTAAAATTACACCTGCAGATTTACAAATTAGTTATACAAATATTAAGTTTGAATAAACTAAAGTTAAAAAAACTATTGAAAACAAGTAAGGTTGCTACAATTATTATAGCAGTACCTACTGATTTTGTTTTGTGGATAAACTAACTATGAAAAGATAAATCATGCCAAATTTCATACATTCTTTAGATGCAGCTAATGTTCACTTGGTGTTAGTAAGCATGTCTGATAGATCATTACCAGTTTATATAATACTTGATTGCTTTGCAAGTACAGCTAACAATCTTAATAAAAATATTAAACTAGTAAAAGCTGTTTTCATTAATATTTTACTTTTACGAAGAAGGTTATTATCTAAAAAAAAACTTCATCAACATTATGTTGCTGCTATCATAAGTGAAACTGATTATTACCAACCTATTGGTTTAACTTAGAATGGAGAAGTATCATCCTATAATGATAATAAGGATACTATTAAAGATTTAAATGTAATTTCATTTACCAGTGTAAAAAGAATTATAGATAGAAATACCTAATAAGTGATTAATCTATCAACACTACCGTCAGGATATACTGTTGATTAGAAAAATACAAAATTAAATGATTTTATTAAAGGTTTATTCAATTCTAAATATTTTATAGGATAATTTAAAGTTGTTTAAACTTACCTGACTGCAATCTTAAAGGACTCTATCTAAATCGTACAGAAGATTATATTGAAAGTTGAAACAAAGAAAAAAAATTCAAGTCCATAATGAATCAATTTTGCTTTAAACCATTATTGGTGTGAGTCACTGATTATGAATGAATTGAATACAAGAAATAACAAAACAAAACCATAAAAATAATGGTAGGTTACTCTTTAATTGCTGTTACCTTATTTTTAATAAAAAACAACATCTATAATTAAAAATTTCCAGTTTACATTAAACACAGTTTTCTCAGTGATTATATTATTACCTGTGACTTATTGGATTTAATTTTTTTAAGATAATTTATTGAATTCGATTTCGCTACCTTTGTTCCTAATTTGAGTTGTATCGGCGTATTCAAAGATGGAGAAGTATAATTTTGGTTTAACGAATATACCCTTTTTTAACTTAGACCATAACTACTATTTATCTATTTCCATCCAATTCAAGGTATGGTAAGGTTTTAAGAAAATTAAATTATCATTATTACATGTCAATGCTAGGTTACCGGCTATATTTTTAAAGGATTAATTGTTGCTCTAGCATACGCTTAAAATTTTTGTAAGATATTTGAACAGCTGAGGGTATCCCTATATCTTTATATATTTTCTAGTTTAATTTACCCTTCATCGGCTAATCTGTATTGTTCGTCATATAATCTTCTTAATTTTATTTTAATCTTGGAACAGTTCTAATTAAGAATAAATCATATGATAATTAAATTAAATCATTATAATGTTAACTCTTAGTTATTTTTTTCAACAATTTTTGTTTATTAAGTAATATAATATTATATTATGGAGCTATTTAGCTTTAACCAAATTTACCGTAAGTAGAATTTAAATTAGAAATATTTTTTTTTTAGATACACTATCTGTTGCTGTAGATTTTTGTAAAATTTTTATTTTTAACCACAAGCCCAAGTTAAAGTTTAACCCCTGCGTTTCTTTTTCAAATTTTAAATACCTTATTTTAAAACAACACTTTAAAGGTATTCATAGAATTATTAACTAGGACAACTAAGTTAGCCTCATCTTTGATAAGAATAAAAAAGGTCACACTTATCTGCTGTTATCTTAGCAAACACGATTCCTAACTTATAATAATCTAAATCTGTATTATTGTTAAATAATGGATTAAAGTTTGGCATAGCTGTTTTAATACCTTTAGGTATAATGGTAATTCTTATCGTAATGGTAGCCTTCAATCACAAATATCTCACTACTTGCAACACAAAATATACAGTTTTTTCCGATTCCGAAATAAGCTTTTCTTATAAATTTTTGTCTAATTTTGAATCATTTTAATCTTATGTATATTGTACTTGTTACCTAAACCACAACTAGCTAAAGCTAAACTAGGTAATGTGTTAAAATTAGTAATATTAAAAGTTAAATTAACATAGTAGTATTAGCTAATTTGAAATATAGCTTATAACAATCCCAGAACATCAGATTTGAAATATTCTATAAAATCTTTTTTGAAATGTATCAGGTAAATTATTGTATGTATTTAATATAGAATCAGTTAATTTTTAATAAAATCTTAAAAATAAGTTTTAATGTCTGGTTAAGGACAAATATTATTTAAGTTATCCTTACTTACAAATGTATGTGGGATTAAAACTTTATTAATAGTACAATTAAATGTTTTTAGCATTTTATATTATGCTGTAGAAACCATTTTTGGTTTATCCTTTAGATTGACACTTAATTTTATCTATTTATCTTTTTATTCTAATAGTTAGAATATCTTTATCTACTCAGGTTGAGTGCATTTTTCTGCTAAAGTTTTAAAGATGAATATATAATCTACCTAGGTTATGTGCGGATAAATTATATCCGTTTCTACTTTACTTGTCTTCACTAATATAATTGAATAAAACATGGAATAATTGACTCTAATTATATCATAACCATTATTTAAACCTTTAGAAGTATCAATAATATAATCATCATAATTACATGTATTTAAAATAAGCTACACCTACAAAATATACACTTAATTATCCACCTAATTTAGTTTTGTTACCATAAGTTTAGAAATCAATAGCACCCATATTTTTTGTTTAATTATATAATTGTTTTATCTGTATATCCCCAAATCATATCAGGAAATTGGTACTATTTTATCTGTTTATACCATAAACATATCCGGTAAATGATACTATTTTATAGTATTTAACATGACCATTATCGTTATGATATTTATAATACCCTATTTCTCTTGTAATTGCATTTTCAGTTATAATTTAATAAGTCCATTTTTGGTAGGGATATTTATGACTATTCCATTAAACTATTGTAGTTTTCCATGAGTTAATATGACCAATACAAATTAATGTTTTGTTAGCTGGAATATTCCCTAATAATAATTATACTACATCATTATCAATAGAATTGTTTGTTTTGTTTTTTATATTAACTTTAATATTAGGACATTAAATTTTAATAAAATCACACATGTCACTGTTATTATAGAAATCTAACTGAGTAATACTATAAAGTATTGGGGATTCTTTAAGATAAGTAGTCTATTTAGATTGATTCATAAATTTCATAATTTTTCCTAATTTATCTTGACTGTTTAATTGATCCTTTTCTTGCTATCTAAGCACTAGCTCTACAATTTCTTGTTTTTTTAGAACACCATTTTAGAAAAATCCAAATCAGATATCCAATCTTTCCAAATAACACTAACTCTACAATCCTTTATCAAATTCCAATCAAATTTTAATTGTTAATATTGTTAATATTCATGTTATTATTAGATTTATTAATATTAGAGTTATTGAATTCTTTAATTTGTATAAATTAATTTCCTAGTTTAAATTTAGTATAATTTCTATTAAGAAATGAATTATTAATATAGAAGTTTCTAATTATTTAATTATTGATTAAATTCATCTTAGATACACATTAATAGTGTAAACTGACATTTTGCTTTATTAAGGATCTCATTAATAACTTTTAAAACCACTTTCTTTTTTAAAATAAAATTTATAAATTCAAAGTATTAAAATTATTAATTAATTAAGTAAGAAACAATATTACAATTAATATATCAAATAGTAGTTGAAAGAACAAGCCAAACTTTTTTGTTTATTTTAATTTAATTTAATTTACTACTTTGTCTGCAAATTTGGATTGGATAAGTGGTAAAGCCTTACAAGTTTTATTTCCTAAAATAGGGAAAATTTTTTAATTAAAACTAAATCAATTCTAATAGTAAATAGTTTCTTAACTGAGAATAAAATTAAAAAAGGTAAAAACTATCTTGTCATTAAATACTATAGCTGATTTTTATAAAAAAAAGTTTAAATCTGAAATAGTTTATATTACTATAATTTAAATCTAATAAAGTTTACAATATAATTTATATTACTATGGTTAATATTTTTATTATTATAAATTTGGGGGCTGTTAAAAATAAACATTTTTTGTGTAATGAAATTAATTTTTATTGGGCACTCCTTAAATGCAATCATTAAATTTTTAGTTTTAAACGAGCCTGCGGGGTATCAAATTTTGTTTTTGATTCCTATTAAGCAAGTGGGGAAAGAAACTAGTAATCAGCAAATAAATTAAAATTTTAGCTGACTATATTTAGTATTAAAATAAAACTATCTTTAGTTCATTATTAAATATAAGATTTTTTTTTCTGGGGCATAAATTTTAGTAATAAATTTAATTAAAATTATTTATTTTTTATTTTGTGTTTATAAAAACAGGCACTGTGAGATTCGAACTCACGACTTCTTTGGGAAGTACTCGTTTTCAAGACGAGCGCCATAAACCAGACTCGACCAAGTACCCTTTATTTAAATATATATATTATTTAATATCCTGCTGATCGATTATTTTTTATACTTTATTTACCTTATGTTAGACTTATCTTAGTTATTAGGAAAGCAGGCAACTTCTACCTTTTTATTTTTGTATAATCACTTGCTATTCATATTCAATTGCTGATTAACCCCTATTCAAATAAGACCTAAGGGATTCGAACCCTTATAATATCCATTATGAGCGAACTGCATTAACCATTATGCTAAAGTCTTAAATTAATATTATATTTAATAAAATTAAACAGTTGTAATTTAGTAAACTAATAAAATGCTTTTTTGTTGCAGCTAGATAAAAATATATTGAATAGGCTATATAATATATATAAGCAACTAAGCAACTACTATTATTTGTTTATATAGTATTAATTATATACTATTACTTTTTTAAAAAATATATCAGATTAAAAATTTTAAGGAGTAGAGTAATCGAAACTCTGTCTGTAAAGTGTAAATTTACTGCTAAACCACTCAGCTAACCCCCCTTAATAATTAAGAATAAATTTATTTATTGCCTGATTTTAAATATTATATCCTTAAATTGTAATCTCTGCTTCGACTTTCTAATAAATAAAAAGCATAAAAACAAAGCTCCGATATAACCAAGGCAAAACAACACAACATCAAAAAAGTGTCCAAAAATATTAAATATAAGATATTTACAAAATAGTTATTGAGTACTATTACTATTTGAATAAAAACCCTATCTACTAAAAAAAGCACAGCAGCAGATTTTATCTTTTCTGTATCTACAAAAGCAAACATAAGCAGTAAGCAATTACTGGAACCTAAGTTGACTTACTTAATTTAAATTTTTATTTACCTCCCCCCCCCCTACAAACTAATCAGATATAAATCTATAAATATATTTAAATAATATTTTTTGCTGAAAGGGGGTTTATTTTGATCTATTCTCCAGCAGCACCTTCCAGTACGGCTACCCTGCTATGACTTTTGAGATGTTACTCAGAAGAGTTAACTGATACTAATTAGCTTAACAAACCCGACCTATATGTCAAACCCAACAAACTATTTCAAGTAAATAAATACCATCAAAGATTATTAAATTTTATTTAAATAATTAAATAATAAAAATACATAAAGGGCTATAGCTCAATTAAAATTTTAAATGTTGCCAATTTAACAGCAACAACTTGGTAAATTGTGTTATTTTTTATACTAAGATACACATCTATTATCTTGCTGTTCTAGTTTTTACAAGACACATAGTTAGCAGACTTAGCAGTAAATTCATTCTAAAAAGCTTAGAAAAAACAATAAACAATACCAAATTGTCAAATAAAATGAGTAATAAGCAAAGATTTGTAGAAGTTGTAATTTTGCGACAGTTTCCCCCATCCCGAGCTTCGCCCCAGCGACAGACAGTTAGTTCATCCCGAATGCATTATTCACCGTTGCGTACTAATCAACGATTACTCGAAATTCCTTCTTCATGTTACCGAGTTTCAGGCAACAATCTGTTTATTAAACTATTTTAACTTTCTTTAATGATTAGCTCTTCTTTTTTAAATTATTTAAAGTTTTGCGTCACTTTGTAAAAGTTTTTTGTGGCACGTCTATCATGGTAAATCAAATTTAACATACAATTAAATGAAGTCAACTTTAAGTTTGACCTTATAAAAACCTAGCTACTTTTTCGCCTTAAGTAACTGAGGACTGGAAATTATTTCTATCTAAGTTCATTTTTTCTACTATTTTTACAATTTTGCTAAAACCTGATTCAGTTAAATGCTCTGTAGTTTCCATTATTTCTGCTACTTTTTTAAAATCAGAAAAATCTAAGCTTTTAACTCCTAGTATAGAATACTTATTAAAGAATGGTATAATTTTATTTACAATATCAGAGTAATTTTTAATTTGAAGTAAAATATATTCTCTTTTTTCAGATTCATAAATATATTTACCAATTAAGATATTATTATAAAAATAATTTGCTATACCAATTAATAATGCTTGATCTCTAACTTGAAGACAGGTTCCAAATATTAATCGCACTCTATAACCTATTTTATTTTTACTTTTTTCTAAAGAAACACTAAATGTTGAGTCCCCTGAAACAAAACCAGAGATCCAAAAAGGATCAGGGATTCCATTAAAATTATATTGAGGTCTAGGTACAGGTACATTATTTGGGAAAGCTTCCATTAAAACTTGAGTAAGACCTTTATTAAGATTGCTTTTCAAAGCTACTATTTTTTCCTCTTGAGTTAAATGTTGTTTTTTCTTTATTAATTCATAACATTGTTTAAATAAAACAAAATCAGAAACTTTAGCTCCAATAACTGAATATTTGTCAAAGTGGTCAACGATAACTTGTAAATCTTGTAAATTATCAACTCTATATATAGCAGTATTAATACTATTTTTTCTAACTTTCCCTACACCTAAAGTATGTCTAATACTTTTTAATAATTCGATATCTTTAATATGGATATGTATTGAAAAATTTGGACTGACTCTCCACTTCAATTTAGCGTTATCTGTCTTGTACATAGATACAATGAACGAAGCTTCAGCATCAGAATATCCGGTAATAAACAATGGATTAATCTTAGACTGACAAGATTTTTTGTTTGTAGAATAATTTCTGTTATTTAATTGTTTAGAAGGGAATTTGACGGGATAATTTCTTTCGAAACCCATTAGAGTACACCTTAATTGCATTGTTTGTTTTTTAGCTATGCAATAATTACCGTCTACTCGTTGCTCTTTTACAGTTTCTGTTTGCGTCACAAATTCTGATTTAGATCCGCGATAGCCCATTTCAGTTTCCTTCATCTTATGACTTATTACCATACATGAATAATTACTTCATCCACTTATAAATTTTAATTTATAGTTTGGTACCATAAGCTTTAGGGTTTCCCCGGAGTTTGGTAATTTATGCCAATTTAGTGTTTTCCCAAAACACTTCTCAGCCCAGTTCGTTAGGGCCATAACGACTTGTCTTAGCCCCTTGTGATAACTTTTAGTAATCATTCAATGTTAAGTATAAATTAACAATAGGGATTGCGTCCGTTGGCGGAACTAACCTAACTTCTCAAGACACGGACTGACGACAGCCATGCAACACCTGTAATTTTCACCCAAGAGTGTTCTTTACTGCTAATTTTAATTAAAATTTTATCATTAGTAGTAGTATCTCCCTGATTCTTAAAAACTTTTAAAAAAAAAAGGCTGCTGCAACCTAAGCTACAGAAACACAAATAAAGAGAAACTATTCAAGAACTGGTAAGATTTTACGCGTACTGACGTATTAAACAACATGCTTCACTTCGTTTGCTTCAAGAGCGACTAATTTTTTTGGTTTCAGTTTTGCAACCGTACTCGCAAGGCGGAATGGTTATCGCGTTAACATCGCTACTAGCCTTTATTAAGACTAACAACTACCACTCATCGTTGACAGTGAGAGATATCTGGGTCTCAAATCCTATTTTCTATTCTCACCTTCGTTCCTCAGCGTCAATCATTATTGGATAAAAGTTTACACCTTAAGTATTCCATTTAGTATCTACGGATTGTATCCCTACTCTAAACATTATTTGGTTTATCCTCTTTTTGATTCTAGCTTTAATTCATTATTAAATTATTTATCATTTAAGACAAAGCATAATAAATAATAACTTTAAAAGCGGCCTACTTACCCTTTACGCCTGATTCATGGTCACCAGATTTATCTTGCTATATTTTTTGTTTTTCTACCTGTGTTAATTCCTTCTTTTATTTGTCTAATTTCTGCTAAACCCTCATTGGTTAAATCTAAATGAGCACCGGATTCGATTAAATTAGCAATTCTACATCAATCTAGATAATCTAGATATTTAATACCGGAAATAGGATATTTATTAAAGAATGGTATAACTATTTGGTTTACCTCCGAAAATTTAGTTATTACTAAATATAAAGCAGGTTTTCTAGAATCTCTGTCTAATCTACCAGCTCCTAAGTATTTAATTATTAGCTCCATTAAGCTAGCATCACGGGCGTGTTGTGATATCCTAAATCTTAAATATACTTGATAACCAATAATATTTTTGGACTTTTTAATCCCAACATCTAAATTTCCCTCACCACTTACGAATCCTGAAACCCATTTTGGTTCTGGAATAAAATTAGATTGAATATACCCTCTTTTTGCTGGATTAATTTTATTGCTAAATTCTTATTTTATAATCTCAGATAAACCGGTATTCATAGATGCTTTAATAATTTGTTTTAAACCATTAGCTGTAAGATGTGCACCTTTATTCATATGCTCAACTATTTGCTCAAAGAATAAAAAATCTGCACCTTTTTGTGTTAGAAGAGGATACTTTTTAAATTGAGGAATTACAATAGAACTTAATTCATTAAGACTAGCTACTGAATATTTTAACACATTAGCTTTCTTATCTAAGCTTATTGTACCTATCCCACCAAAAAACTCTTTTAGTTGATAGATTAAAAAACTATCTTGTTGATTTAATCCTATTTGATAAAAAGATCTTACAACCCATCCAGTTTTGTATGCTTTATTTTTATAAATTGTAGTGCAAAAACTACCTTCAGCATCTGTGAAACCTGTTACAAACCAAGGATTTAGTTTAGATTTAAAATCCGAAGTAGAAAAAGTTCTAATACTTAATTGTTTAGAAAGGATTCTGGTTGGATAATTTATTTCGAAATCCATTAGAGTACACCTTAAGTTTTTAATTAAAAACCAACTACCGTCTACTCGTTGCTCTTTTACAAAACTTCTATTTGGTATTGGGATATTTAGAATTTTTGATTTAGATCCGCGATAGCCTATTTCAGTTTCCTTCAGTTTAGAACTTGTTACCATACCCAGGTAATTATTCTGGCCACTTATAATTTTTCAATTATAGCTTGGTATTCTAACCTTTAAGGCGTCCCCGGAGTTTGGCAGTTTTTCCCATAATAATGTTTTCCTATAACATATAACAGGACGACTAACGTTTGCGTTCCTGGTCTTACCGAGTCTTCTGGCACCAGTAATTTGGACAACACTTATAGTAAGGTACAATCATTATTTTCCCTTACGTTATCTCAAGTACCACATACAAGTGATCTTAAGATTTCAGTTAGCTAGTTCACTCTTGCGAGCATTGACTAATATTCTTGACTGCAGGTAGATTACTCTACTTGGGGCATTTCATTCCCAATGTGGCCATTTGTTCTATCAAACGTGGCTATTGATCATCGGCTTGTTAGGCTTTTACCCTTCCAACTACCATTAAACAAAATAAATCAATTCTTATAGCGATACTTTTTTAATAATATTGTATATAGTTTTATATTGATATCCTATATTAGATATAAAATATCGTATCCTTTATCATAAATATGCTAATTTATGTTTAATTAATTCTAGCTGATAACTATTTTTATATAACTCATATCTAAATAATAAATTAATATTGTTTGATACTCCACTAGAAAAACGGATTGAGCAGTTTCACTATATGAAATAGTTTCATCTTAAACTATATACTTGTGAATTTTTGGTTGAAAATTAATTAAACTATCCCCTATTCGAGAGGTCTATAAGGTATCTTATTTATCATTACTCACCTTTACACCATGGTCTAACCACTAACAAGTTAATTTACTAATTATTAAAATGCTATTATATATATTTTATATAAAAACATAATTAACATTATTTTACCCTTATTAGTTTCGAGTTACCATTGATTCGCATGTCTTAAAACTACTGAAAAACGTTCAATCAGAGCCAAAATTAAACTCATACAGAATAATTCGATCAAAATTAATTTTATTTAAAGAATTTACATAACTATACCACTATTTATTCAATTTAAAAATGGATTTAGCTAATTCAATTCTAATTAACTTTGTCTTATTTTATTTGCTTTTTGCAATTTATCTAATCAAATATTATATTATACTCTTTTAATTAATAAATTAATAACAATTTACTGATTATTTTTAGTCCTTTTTTAAATAAAACTTTTATTATTTATCTTATTTATATTTTATATATTTAATAGCTGATTAAGGCATATTTTCTTTAATTTTAAATTCTTAATATTTTATATTCTAATAGTACAAATTTAATGGTTGTTACTCACGTAAATTTTATAAAAACTCATTCAAATAAAAAACCTAAAAACTAAAAAAATACCAAAAATAACTAAAAAAATATTCGTAAAAATCGTAAACCGTCACCAACAAAAGCAAAATAAACAAAAGTTAAAATAATAAAACTCTAATTTACACCTTATTTTATTTTACCTAATCTTTTTTAATTAAAGTTTAATGTTTAGTTAGAATTAGCTAAAGTTAAAAGTAAAAATTACGGTAAGTTCGTCCCATAAAAAATACTAAAAATAAATAAAATTAAAAACTAATAAAAATTAATAATTAAAAATAGTTGGGACTCACTACCTAGTTAAATTACTCTAAACTAAAG
>Ga0153982_1000092_pt1 | contig 24728 bp, 18 predicted proteins | sample TSGA066MetaG_FD_104743 | JGI IMG/M metagenome (GOLD analysis project Ga0153982, IMG submission 104743) | Attine ant fungus gardens microbial communities from Georgia, USA - TSGA066 MetaG | ecosystem: Host-associated > Fungi > Mycelium > Unclassified | place: USA: Georgia, Alexander Wildlife...
ACTGATAGAGCCGGCACTGACGGAGCCAGTCCTGATTGAGCCTGTACTGACTCAACGGTATTGATTCAATCGGCAACGTCTTGCGCATTCTCTGCACGGATCGATCACCTGGCCGATATCACGAGATTCGTGCAGACGCTGCGTTATCCTGTGCGTCCATCCTCTCCAGGTAACTCCGAATGGGCGGTTTCAGCATCTGGCACTGGCTGATCGTGCTGGTGATTGTGGTGCTGGTGTTCGGCACCAAGCGCCTGAAGAACGTGGGCAAGGACGTCGGCGAGGCGATCAAGGGCTTCAAGCAGGGCATGACGGATGACAAGCCCTCCGGCGAACTCAGCGACCAGTCGCAGCAAAACAGCCAGGACACCGTTTCCGACAAATCGCGTTCCGACAAATCGCGCCAGGACGATACCATTTCGCGCTGATTCGACCAGCGGCGCGCCGGAAGAATTGCTGCGGAATTCTCGCCCAGCGCCGCATCGTGCAATGCGAATGATGACGCGCTTATAAGTATGTTCGTATAAGTATGTTCGACATCGGCTTCAGCGAGCTGCTGGTCATCGCAATCGTTGCCCTACTGGTGCTGGGCCCCGAGCGTTTGCCCAAGGCGGCGCGTTTTGCCGGTCTATGGCTCCGGCGCGCGCGTGCGCAATGGGATTCGGTCAAGATGGAACTTGAGCGTGATCTGGCCGCAGAAGAGCTGCGCAAAGGCCTGCACGACACCAGAGCAGCGATAGATGACATCGGCGCGAATATTCACAGCACCGGCAGCGCGGTGGAACGAGAATTCGACCGTCTGCACGAGCAGGCGCGCGATCATCTCGACAATCCGGATGGCGATCCGATGCGCAGAGCGCAGACCGACACGACCGGCGATCGTGATGGCGGCGATGATGACCATCGCGACCACATCGCCAACAGTGCCAGGACCGATACGCGATCCAGCAACACAGCCAGACCTGCGCAGCAATCCGTAGCTCGGCGACGTTCCCCAAGCCAAACGCAAGCAATGGCTAAAACGCAAGACGCACAACCCGACGATGCCGCGTTGGCTAGGGAGCATGACGATGCCCCCCGCTGAGAATCCAGATTCCAGTGAAGCGCTTGCGGAAAGTAGTCTGATTGAACACCTGATCGAACTGCGTGCGCGGCTGATCCGCGCGGTCGTCGCGATCTTGCTGGTGCTGGTCGCCCTGCTGCCCTTCGTGCGCGATCTGTACGACCACATCGCGCTGCCACTGGTCAGCAATTTACCCAGCGGGCAGACGGCGAAAATGATCGCGAGTGACCCGACCTCTGGCTTCTTCGCGCCAATCAAGCTGGCGTTTTGCGCCGCGGTATTCGTCACCGCGCCGTGGCTGCTCTACCAGGCTTGGGCGTTTGTTGCCCCCGGTCTGTATCGCCGTGAAAAGCGTTTAGCGATGCCGCTTTTGGTCTCATCGGTGGTGTTGTTCTATATCGGCTGTCTATTCGCCTACTTCGTGGTATTGCCAGCGGTGTTCCACGCGCTGACCATCTTTACCCCAGAGGTGGTGACCATCGCCCCGGATCCTGGCAAGTATTTGGACTTCGTGCTGGTGCTGTTCCTGGCGTTCGGGCTGTGCTTCGAATTGCCGGTCGCGCTGATGATCCTGGTCCTGCTCGGATGGGTCACCCCAAATCAGCTGCGCGAGTGGCGCGGTTACGCCATCGTGGGCATCTTCGTGATCGCGGCGGTGATTACCCCGCCGGACGCGATCTCGATGCTATTGCTGGCGGTGCCGATGTGCTTGTTGTATGAAGCAGGCATTCTGGCAACGCGCCTACTGACGCCGCGCGCCGACGCTGCTGATGCCGATATCGAAACCGCCGCTCGCGAGGACTAACACCAAGTAGGACTGTGATCTGTTTCCCTGATCTGTCCTCCTGATCTGTTGCCCTGATCTGTCTCCGGCCGCGCCGATCTCACACCTCGAGTTGGTCGTCGCGGCGCACTGGCGCCGAGTCACCATCGGCGCAGATATCGCGCCACATAAAATACATCACGCCGAAGGAAATCACATACACCGCCAGCATCGTCACCAGATACAGCGGGGCCGCCAAAATCATGCCGACGGTGGGATGGATGAACCCGCCTACGAGATTCAGCATGCCCAGCAGCAGAACCACGACCACCGCTGCCAAAGAACCGACGACCAGGGCGATCACCATTAAGATCAGCAACGGCAGCAGATTTTTGAGCGTGCCGCTAATGCCGTCGCGGAGCGCTTCGCCGATGCTGCGCTCCGCCAGTACGACCTGACCGAGGCTCAGCGCGTAAACGCCGTTAAAGATCACGCCCACCAGCACCAGCAGGAGCACCAGCAGGAGCGTCCCAAAACCGCTCGGCAACTCTGGTACCACCTGGGCGGTGCCGGGTTTGGCCGACTGCGCGGCGGTCATCAGCTCCCCCAGGTTGGAAAATAGCTCGCTGCCGCCGAACAGGGCCACGAACAGCGCTAGGATCAGGCTCAAGATCACGATCCCGAGCACGACTGTCACGATCATCAAGCCGATGACGCGTCCAGGGCGGTCGCGATAGCCATCAAAGATCGCCGTCGCCTGGGTCGGCACACCGGTTTCGGTGGCATGGATCACCTTGAGTAAACCGGCCATCGCCGGAGGCACGACCAGGAGCGCATACAACAGCGCGAATACCGTCCATCCGCCCACCATACTCATGTTGGGCTGCGTGCTGCCGCGCAGAAATAGTGCCTGCAGCAACGTTGGCACCATCGCGATCACCAACAACAGAGCGGCTGCGCCGAACAGCGCCTTCGCATTGCGGCTGCCTAAATTCACTGCGCGAGTCAGCCATTGCCAGCCCTTGCCTGGGCCCATTGCTCGTGTTGCCATCTGTCTGTTCCCTATTGGATCAATCTGCGAATCAAGTCCCGAGGATGGCCAATGGCTCCTCCAGGATCAGCACCAGCGCACACGACAGGCCACGCTGACCGGCACAGCCGCGGTCTCAGCCGCGCCGTGCAACCTCGACGAAGCGTCTGAGCACGCGCCGCGCGTGCGGTGTCGCGGTGATCTTACGCGATAGTTGTTTTGGACAGCGTTCCAGCGTGCGCAACAGATCGCGACGCGCATGGACATAACCACGCATATGGGTAACGCCGAATTCCGGATGGAATTGCACACCCCAGGCGCGCTGACCCCAGCGAAACGCGTGGCAAGCGTCCTGGACCGAGCTGGCCAGGATCACAGCGTCGGCCGGTGCACGCAGTACGGTTTGCACATGGGTCGTCTGGGCGAGAAACCGAGGCGGCAGCGCGGCCAATAGCGCATCATCTGCCGCGGCCTCGGATAAGACGACCTCCACTGTGCCGATCTCATATCCAGCTGGATTGTCGCCAACCTCCCCGCCCAGTGCGTGCGCGAGCAGCTGGTGGCCGTAGCAGATTCCCAATGCCGGCATTCCGGCCTGCACCGCTTCGCGCAGCCATTGTGCGCTGCGTTCGCTCCAATCGCGGCGTTCGCTGACCATGGCCGCCGAGCCGGTGATGATCACACCGGCAAAATCAGCGCGATCCGGCGGTGCAGCGCCGGCCTCGACATCGACCACAACCGCCTGATCGCGTTCAAGACCCGCAGCAACACGGATCCAGTGCGAAAAGCGACCATGCCGACGCATGCTGGCCACCGGCTGCCCGGTTTCAAGGATCAGAAATGCGGCTTGCACAAATTTGCACTCAGCGACTTGCACGGAAGGAACCCGCGGAAAACCCGGGCGAAAGTGAACGCTTCCGTATACTAGCCGGCCTTTGCGCAAACGCCTTCAACCCATGGCCGGGCCCACCTTCCAGGACCTCATCCAGCAGCTCAACGCGTACTGGGCAGCGCAGGGCTGCGTGCTGATCCAGCCGCTGGATTTGGAGGTCGGTGCCGGCACGTTCCATCCCGCCACCTTCTTGCGCGCAATCGGACCGGAGCCGTGGTACGCGGCCTATGTCCAGCCCAGCCGCCGTCCTACCGACGGCCGCTACGGGGAAAATCCCAACCGCTTGCAGCATTACTACCAGTACCAAGTGGTGATGAAGCCGAGCCCGGATGACATCGTCGAGCGATATCTCGGCTCACTGCTGGCGCTCGGCATCGAGCCGCTGATCCATGATCTGCGCCTAGTAGAAGACAATTGGGAATCGCCCACGCTCGGCGCCTGGGGTTTGGGCTGGGAAGTGTGGTTAAACGGTATGGAAGTCACCCAGTTCACCTATTTTCAACAGGCCGGCGGATTGGAATGCAAGCCAGTGCTCGGCGAGATCACCTATGGTCTGGAACGGCTGTGCATGTATCTGCAGAACTGCGACAATGTCTATGATCTGGTGTGGACCGTCGGACCGCAGGGTGTGGTGACCTATGGCGACGTCTTCTTGCAGAACGAACGGGAGCAAAGCGCCTACAACTTCGAGCATGCCAATGTGCCCGAGCTGCTCCACCGATTCGACGCTTGCGAAGCCGAAGCAATGACCCTGGTCGCAGCCGGACTGTCGCTGCCGGCTTACGACCAAGTGTGCAAGGCCAGTCATTGTTTCAACTTGCTCGACGCGCGTCGCGCGATCAGCGTCACCGAGCGCCAACGGTTTATTTTGCGCGTACGCAAGCTGGCGCAGGCGGTGGCCGAGCGTTACTACTTACAACGCGAGACGCTGGGGTTTCCTGGACTGCGTAGGCGGGAGTCCAGTTGATGCAGCAGTCCCTGCTGATCGAAATCGGCACAGAGGAACTGCCGGTCAAGGCCTTGCCCGGCCTGGCGCAGGCATTGTTCGATGGTGTGCTCGAAGGGTTGGACCGGCATGGTGTGGGCTACGAGCGCAGCGACGCCAAGCCACTTTACAGCCCACGCCGGCTGGCGGTGCTGCTGCCAGAAGTCACGGCCCAGCAACCAGATCAGACTTCGGAATCACTCGGCCCCTATACCAATCTGGCACTGGATGCACAAGGAGCACCCACTCGCGCACTGCAGGGTTTTGCGGCCAAGTCCGGGGTCGACTGGACCGCCTTGCACAAGACCACCGACAGCAAAGGTGAACGCTACGTCCATCGCGCCACCAAGCTCGGTGCGCGCACCATCGATTTGCTGCCGCAGATCGTGCACCAAGCGGTCTCGACCATGCCGATCCCCAAGCCGATGCGTTGGGGCGACCACGACTATGCCTTTGTGCGGCCGGTGCAATGGCTGGTGCTGTTGTTTGGTGACGCGGTGGTTGAGGCCGAACTGTTCGGCTTGCGCGCAGGACGCGAGAGTCGTGGTCATCGCTTTCTTGCGCAGGGACCGGTTTCTATCGCTACGCCTGCGCACTATGTGGCTGCTTTGCGCGCTGCCAAGGTACTGGTCGATCCAGATGAGCGCAGGACCCGGATCGAAACCCAAGTCGCCGACGCAGCAAAAGCTGTCACCGGCGTTGCGCGCATCGACGCCGACAATCTCGAACAGGTCAACTGTCTGGTGGAATGGCCCGTCGCGGTGACTTGCTCGTTCGAATCCGAGTTTCTCGCGGTGCCGTCAGAGGCGCTGATCGCGACGATGGAGGCCAACCAAAAATTCTTTCCTGTACTGCGCGATTCGGGAGCGCTGAGCGAATATTTTATCGGCGTTGCGAACATCGAATCTAAAGACGTCACCGCGATTCGCAGTGGCTACGAGCGCGTCATCCGGCCGCGCTTTGCCGATGCCAAATTCTTCTTTGAGGAAGATCTGAAACAGGGGCTGGCGTCGATGGGCGCGGGTCTTACCACGGTCACGTATCAGACCAGGCTTGGCACCATGGCCGAGAAAGTCCAGCGCGTGGCCACACTGGCAACAGTGATCGCGGCTGAGGTCAACGTGGATCCGACCTTGGCTCGACAGGCCGCAGAGCTGTCCAAGAACGATCTGCAATCGCGCATGGTCAATGAGTTTCCCGAATTACAAGGCATCGCCGGCCGCCATTACGCACTGGCCGCAGGTGTGTCGAGTGACATTGCGTTGGCCATCGACGAGGCCTATCAACCGCGCTACGCTGGCGACGATATCGCGCTGTCGCCATTGGGCAAGGTGCTGGCGATTGCCGAGCGACTCGATACTCTGGTCGGTGGTTTCGCCGCAGGTTTGAAGCCGTCCGGAAACAAAGATCCGTTCGCGTTGCGGCGCAATGCGCTAGGCATGGCGCGAACCATCATCGAAAGCGGTTTCGACTTGAATCTGCGCGAGCTACTGCGCCTGGCGGCCGGCAACATTTCGCTTACCCCCGCCACGCAGCGCCGAGATAGCGCGGCAGACGAAGCCAGGCGTACGACTACGACACCGGCTGCGGACGCTGCCGCAAGCCAAGCTGAACCTGGTTGTGTCACAGCGCAGATACACGATGACATCTACGACTTCATCATCGAACGTCTACGCGGCTACTACACCGACAAAGGCGTTGACGCACAGTTGTTTAATGCGGTCGCCGCCAAGCGTCCCGACTCGCTGTACGATTTCGACCGCCGGCTCGATGCCATCGGTGTGTTCGCCCAACTGCCAGAAGCGCAGGCCCTGGCCGCAGCTAACAAGAGGATTGGCAATCTCCTGAAGAAATCCCAGGTTGGCGTCGGCGCTAGCATCGACTACGACCTGCTAATCGAACCGGCGGAACGTGCGCTGGCAGAGAGCGTCGAAGCGGTTTATGCCGAGACTGGAGCAGCGTTAGCGCGGGGCGATTACGTCGACGCCTTGGGTCATCTCGCCCGATTGCGTCCGCAGGTCGATGCTTTTTTCGAGCAAGTCATGGTCAACGTTGAAGACCAGGCATTGCGACGCAACCGACTGGCGTTGCTGCAACGACTCGCCGATCGTCTCGGCAGTGTGGCGGCGATCGAGCATTTGTCCGTCTAATCGGCTGCGCAATAGACGGCCTGCGCAATGCGGCCTGCGCACAGGCACGCCTGGTGCGTCGATATGCAGGAACAGGCGAGTGGATGCGCAATCCATGAGTGGAAAATTTGCAGTTGCCAGGCAGATTTCAATCGCCACTTTTGGTCGTTACTTTCATTGACTACGGCGCAGACGTGGCCGCTGAGATCGCCACTTTTCGTTTCTCAAGCCCCTGGTGTCAGCTCGGCACTGCTGAACGATGTTGTTAATTCCGAATTGACATTGGATCGGTATCCTTTAGTGATGCGCTTCGCTTTCCGCCTCACCGCGCTTTTTCTGCTGTTTTGCGCTGCGGCTCCGGCAATGGCCGTGAAAATCGAGCGCATCGAGATCAAAGGCCTGGACGAGGCGATGAGCAAAAACGTCCGCGCCAGCTTGTCGCTGGAAGATTCGGTCGGAAAAGTGGTGAGTGGCCGACGCATGGCCTATCTGATCCGCGTGGCAGAAGACGAGACCCGTGAAGCGCTCGAACCGTTTGGTTATTACTCCCCGAGTCTCACTATTCAACGCAGCGACCGGCGCGAGCCAGAACGCGATGTCCACGAGAAGGTCTCAGAGCCGCAGCCCGACGATGCCGAGGGTAACCGCCAGCGTTCAGTCAGCATCGTGATCACTGTCGACAAAGGGCAGCCAGTCAAGGTTCGTAACCAGAATCTCGGGATTGAAGGCGAAGGCAGTCGCGACCGCTATCTGGCTGAAGATCTGAAGACATTTACGCCGCAAGTTGGCGCGGTGCTCAGCCATCCACAGTACGAAGCAAGCAAGTCACGCATCACCCGCCGTCTTACAGAACGCGGGTATTTCGACGCTGATTTCGTTGCGCACCGCGTGGAGGTTACTCGGGCCGAGCGGATCGCAGATATCGACCTGCGCTGGAACAGCGGCAATCGCTACCACATGGGTGCGATCGAGTTTGTGCAGCAACCCGACCAGATCATTCGCCCTAGTCTGTTTTCCAAACTGGTGCGCTGGAACCCGGGCGAGTATTACCACCAGGGCTATCTCGACGATCTGCGCGGTTCGCTGCTCAAACTCGACTATTTCAGCGCGATCGATATCGAGCCGCAGCCCGATCAAGCAGTCGCGATGCAAGAGCAAGACGGAAGCACCAGTCGTCGAGTTCCGGTCAAGGTCACGCTCACGCCGGCCAAGCGCAGCATCTATTCGACGGGTGTGAGTTACGGCACCGACAGCGGTGCAGGTGTCAGCTTTGGCGTCGAGCGCCGCTACGTGAACTCGCGCGGACACAAAGCGTTGGGGAAGCTCGACTGGGCTCAGAACCGCAAGACTGCCACGCTGCAATACCGGGTGCCGGCATTTGCGTGGCTTGACGGCTGGTACACCGGCAGTCTGCAGTTCGCCGATGAGCAGACCGACTACATTGACACCCGTCGGCTGGAGTTGGTCGGCAGCCGCAGCGGTCAATACAGCGAACACCTCAATCTGGTTGCCTCGCTGCACGCGTTGCGCGAACGCTGGGCCTATGAATTCGAGAATGCGACCGACCCGAATGCGCCGCGTGTCTATCGCTACGCGAATTATCTGTTTCCGTCATTACGCGCCGAATATGCCGACGTCGACGATCGCTTCGCACCGCGGCGCGGAATCGGCGGGTTTGCGATGATTCGCGGCGGCAGCGGTCAAAGCGACGACTCGGAAAGCAACGCGTTGTTCGCTCAGGCGCATGCGCGGATGAGTTGGTTTAAAGGATTAGGTCCGAACGATCGCCTGATCGTACGCGGCGAACTGGGCCACACATTCACCGATGCGCTGGCCGACCTGCCCCCAAGCCTGCGGTTTTATGCTGGCGGCGATCGCAGTATCCGTGGCTACCAGTGGCGCGAAGTCGGGCCGCGAGTACGCAAGCCCAACGGCGATACCGCCTTTGCTCTTGGCGCTAAAAATGTGCTCACCGCCAGCGTGGAATATGAGCGCTATTTCAATGACAGCCCTTGGGGCGCCGCTGTGTTCGTAGACACCGGCGACGCTTTTGACGGCAGCAGACCTGATCTGAAAACCGGCGTCGGCGCCGGCGCACGCTGGAAATCACCGGTCGGTCCGATCCGGGTGGATATCGCGCGCGGCCTGGACGAACCGGACTCGCCTTTCACTTTGCACTTGAACATCGGTGCGGATTTCTAAGCCATGGCTGTGCGCAAACGCCCGACCGGTTCAGATCCCACGCCGACGCCAGAGCAGCGCGAAGCGCGGATCGCGCAATTGCGCGCGCGGCGGCGGTCGCGGGCCCGCTGGCTGGCGGTTCGCGGCGCGATCACGGTGCTCGCGGTGTTTGTCATCGTGCTGCTACTGGGCTGGTGGGTACTCAGTACGGTCGGCGGTCGCGATTTCTTGCTCAATCAGATCAGCGCGCGCTTGCCGACTGGCACCGAGCTGACTTGGGCGAAAGCGGAAGGTCCTGTGCAAGGGCCGATGATTTTGCATGACGTGCGTTTTGTCAGCCGTGGTTGTCCTGCGCTCAACGAACAACCGGTCGCTTATCCGAATTGCAAATTCCCGCGTACCACCACGTTCAGCGCTAAGCGCGTCGCCATCGATCCGGCGCTGCGTCCGTTGCTGGGCAAGACCTTGCGCCTGGATATGCTGGAACTGAGCGACGCCACCCTTGATCTGCCGGATTCTGACGAACCATTCGAGCTACCCAAATGGCCCGATGTGCTGCCGCAAATCGCCCCGCCACTGGCATTGCAGGCCGACGCGATCCGGATCGATCGCCTGAAAGTAACGCGTCAGCGCGAACCAGTGATCGATCTGCGCAGCGTGCGTGGCGGGCTCAATGTCAATGAAGGAAGCGCCCAGATACGGCAGCTAGTCGTGGACAGTGATCTGGGTCGCTTCACGGTGCACGGCGACTATGCATCCAAGGACAATTACCGCACCAATCTGACCGCGACCGCGGTGTTTGCTGGCAGGCCTGGGCGCGCTGTGCTACCCGGGTTGCCGCCACGCATCGGACTGGTCGCGCGCGGCGATCTGTCCAAGATGGATGTTGGCATCGCTGGCGCGGTGCCGAAGCCACTGCGCGCCAGCCTGACGCTGCGCGACGCGGAGCTACCGAAATGGACCTTGCGCGCTAACACCAGCGGCCTGGATCTAGCCGCGTTGACCGGCGGCGAGGCCTCGCCCACGCCGATGACCTTTGATCTGCGCGCGGACGGCACTGGAGGCAATATGCGTGTGCGTGGGCAATTCGAGCAAGGCCCGCTGCGCGCGGTGATCCAGCCATCCACGCTGCAACTCAATGACCAGGTGCTGGCGTTCGCGCCGCTGACGCTGGATATCTTCGACGGCCAAATCATCGTGCGCGGCAGCGGCGATTTTGGCGACCGCGGCAGCGGCGCGCGGATCCGTTACGCAGTCAATGCCCGCGGCCTGCGCTTTGGCGCAGCGCCGACAGCCACACCGGCAGATCCGGCGCAGAAGCCGGCCCAGAAAATCGCTGTGGATGCTGATCTCGGCATCGCCGGTACCCGCGCTGCCTGGGCCGCGGTCGGCAATGCCAGGATCGAGCGCGCCGGCGAGCGCGCCACTGTGCGGCTGGACGGGCGGGGAGACGCCGAACGCATGCGCCTGCATACATTGCGGGCGATCATGCCCAGCGGGACTCTCGATGCCAGTGGCCAGATCGGTTGGGCGCCGACCACGCAGTGGACGCTGAAAGCGGCGCTGGCGGGTTTCGATCCGAGTTATTTCGCTCCCGACTGGAATGGCCAGATCAATGGCGTTGTGACCACAGAAGGTCGTGTCACCAGCGGCAGTGGGCTGGAGGCGACTGCCACACTGACCGATCTGGGCGGCCAACTGCGTGGCCGTGCACTGCGCGGTCATGCCAATCTCAAGGCCACCGGGGACACTTATCGCGGTGATCTGCTGCTTGGCGTGGGCAAGGGCGAACTGAAGGCGAAGGGCCAATACACCAGCGGCGCAGACACGCAATGGCAGGCCGATGCGGTGCTACGTGACTTCGATCCTGGCCTGGTGCTTACCGACTGGCCAGGTGCGATCGATGCCACCCTTTCCAGCGTCGGCAAGCGCCGCGCCGATGGCGGCCTCGATATCCGCGTGGACGCGGAGCGTCTCGGCGGCGATCTGCGTCAACGCGCCATGAGCGGACGCGGCAACGTCCAGATCGAGCTCCCGTCCCATGGCGAGCCACGTTTGGCCGGCGACATCGCAATAGGAATGGGCGGCAGCCGGGTCGAGGCCAAAGGCCGGGTCACCGATGTGTTGGCGGTCGATGCAAACCTGCAGCCCCTGCAGCTCAACGATTTCCTGCCGGATGCCAGCGGTATGGTGCGCGGGACATTGCGTCTAACCGGCGCACGTAACGCGCCGAGTATCGATACCGACCTCACCGGTGGCGAGTTGCGCTATGGCACCTACCAGGTCCAATCGCTCACCGCCAAGGGTCGGCTGCCCTGGCAGGGCGATACCGGCAATCTGGCCATCCGCGCCCAGGGCCTGGCCGTGGGTACCGCGATCGACAGTTTGCGTGTGGATGCACGCGGCGCGATGGAGAATCTCCAGCTGGACGGCGAGGTTCAAGCCGAAATGGGTCGGGTTGCGCTCACAGGTAGCGCGCTCAAGCGCGGGGCCAACTGGAACGGTGCGCTCGAACGCCTGCAATTGGTTCCAGCCCGTGGCGCCAGTTGGCAGCTGACAGGGCCGGCGCGCTACGCCCAGAACGGGAGCAACTGGAGCGTGTCGCGCAGCTGCTTCACGTCCTCAGAAGGCGGTTCGCTGTGCATCGATGCGGACTGGCCGCAGCGCGGCCTGAATCTCGACGGCAAGGGGTTGCCGCTGGCGTTGGCCAATGCCTATCTGCCAGCAGACGAACACGAAAACAGTCAGTGGCTGGTCAACGGCGAAATCGATCTGGACGCGCAACTGCGCCCGCAAGGCAATGCCTGGACCGGAAGGGTGCTGGTGCGCTCAACCCAAGGCGGACTACGCGACAGCGCGCGCGCGCGCCGGGATCTGATCGGATATCGCGATCTGACCATGGAAGCGGATTTCAATCCGCAACGGATCCTGGGCACACTGGCAACCGGCATCGCCAGTGGCGACGGTGACAGCGGCCGGTTAAATGCTCGTATCGCTACCGGCTGGGACGCCGCAGCGCCGCTGTCTGGTGAAATCGCGCTCGACACCAAAGGGCTGACCTGGCTGGAACTGTTCTCGCCCGACATTGTCGACCCGACCGGCACGCTCAGCGGCCGGATCACCTTAAGTGGGACTCGCGCCGCACCGGCGCTCGGCGGTCAAGCGCGCTTGACCGGCTTCCGCGCAGAAGTGCCTTCGCTCAATATCGCGCTCGAACAAGGCGATGTGCGCATGAACGCATTACCAGACGGCAGTGCCAGGATCACCGGCGCGGTGCGTTCTGGCGCAGGCACTCTCAACGTCGATGGCAGTCTCAACTGGCGTGGTGGCGATACGCCACTGATCATCAATCTGCGCGGCGAAAACTTTCTTGCTTCTGACACCCGCGATGTCCACGCGGTGATCAATCCTGATTTGGCGATCCGTATGCAGACCGGACAGCCGCTTAGCGTTACCGGTACGGTGACCGTGCCAAAAGCGCTGCTGGGATTGGAACGCTTGGGCGTCGGCGTGTCCGCTTCTAACGATGTCGTGGTGCTGGACCCGGTACATCCTGAAAAGGCCCCAACCAGTCCATTAGCGCTGGATCTGACCCTGGCACTGGGCAATGACGTGGCGCTCAACGGTTTTGGCTTGGAGGGCAAGCTCGGCGGCCGCTTGCGCGTGCGCGCGATGCCCGGTCGTGAAATGACCGGCAGCGGGCGGCTGGACGTCGAAGGCCGTTACGAAGCGTATGGACAAGACCTCAAGATCGCCCGCGGCCATTTGCTTTGGAGCAATTCGGCGATCGGCGATCCGATCCTGGATGTGCGTGCCGAACGCGAGATCGGCGCGGTGATCGCCGGTGTCGCGGTGACCGGGCGCGCCTCGGCTCCAGAAGCCAATGTCTACTCGAATCAGTCGATCAGCCAATCCGATGCTTTGGCCTACCTGACCCTGGGACGGCCCTTGTCGGGGCTGTCTAGCGAGCAAGCCAGCGACGTCAACGCCGCCTCCGCAGCCCTAACCGCCGGTGGCGGGGTGCTTGCTTCGCAACTCGGCTCGAAAATCGGCTTGGACGAAGCCGGGGTGATGCAATCACGCACTGCCGGCAGCGTATTCGGGGTCGGTAAGTACCTCTCTCCCCGGGTTTACGTCGGCTACGGCGTGTCCCTGCTCGGCACGGGCCAAGTGATGATGCTCAAGTATTTATTGCGCAAAGGCTTCGACGTCCAGATTGAATCATCCAGCATCGAAAACCGAGGTTCGGTGAATTGGCGGATGGAGAAGTAGACCCAGCGTCCGCACGGCATCGCCCCGGATCGTCGATCGCAAGCATGCAACAGTGGCTTGTGCAGATCGCCAGCGAATCTCTATAAGCAAGCCCAGCTCCACCACGACATTCAGCGCGTGCCACCGGCTTTGCCGACGATCTGCACCGCGTCTGCGACGGCTTAATACACGACGGCCTGAGACACTGCGCTCAAGCCGCCAATGTTCACCACCCGCGGTCAGAAGCGATACTGCGCCGATACCCCGTACAGGTTCACGCTGGCGTCGTACGGGCCGGCGACGCGGCCACCGGCACTGGCGACGTCGATCTTCGGATCATCAGGCGTAATGCGGGTATAGGCAAAATTGAAGTCCAGCCCGTCGCTGAAACGCCAAGTGGCGCCGAGCGAATACCATCTGCGGTCGTCATCGGGCAAGCGCGGGGTGCGGTGCTCGAGACTGGTTGGGGTTTCATCACTGGCGATGCCCCCGCGCAAAGTCCAGGCATCGTTGAGCGCGAACTCAGCGCCGATCGACGCGAATACCGTATCTTTCCACCGGAACGGCTCGACCGCATCCGGGTCGGGGTTCTGGAAATCGATGCGTACCTCGCGCAGCGATGACCAGCCGGTTTCAGCCCAGCTCGCCAATAGGGCAAGACGATCGGTCACCTGCCAGTCGAGGCCGACCGACAGCACCGCAGGAGTGGTCAGCTCGGCTTCAACCCCGCCATCTTGAAATAACGGCGCAGTGAATGGGCTGGCGCCAAATACCGCTGCCACATTCGGCGGCACGGTCCAGTCCGCCTTGCCGGCCAATTCGTAATCGATTTCCGAGCGGTAGCTCACGCCAAGCGCGACGTTGTCGGTCACGCGCAGATGTGCGCCGGCCAGCCAGCCCAGGCCGTTATCGTCGCCCTGGACGTCGACGAATCCATCGGCCCCCTGCGGCTGTGCGAACGGCAATGGACGCGTCTGCGGATTGGAGTAGAGCAAGCTGCCGAAATCGACAGAGCGCGACAAGGTCACGTCCGCGCGCGACAAGATCGCGCCGAGACCGACCGAAAAGCGATCGCTGATGTCGACTGCGCCGGCCAGGGTCAAATCGACAATGCGCACATCTGAGGTGTGCGCGAAATAGCGTCCAACCCAACCGTCTTCGTATTCGGTCTTCAAGCCGAACGGCGCACTGACCATGGCGCCCAGCGCGAGACCGTTATCGAGCTTGTGCACGAACGACAGCGCCGGCACTGGTGTCAGACCGCCTGCTTCACCGCCAGTGCCACCGGACATCGGCCGCCCGAAGGCATCCGTCGCGCCGCCCTTGAATTCATAACTGAGGTCGATGGCGGTGACATCAGCCTGGATCGTGCTGCCCTCGAATTGGGTCATCACCGCCGGATTATTGGTCACCACCGAGGTGTCACCGGTCTTTGCGGCGGTACCGGCGAATGCGCTGCCCATGGACTTGACGCTGTTTTCCTTGAGCTGGAAACCGGAGGCCTGGACCTGACCGAAAGCAAGCGCGCCAGCGATGCCTAAAGCAAGGGCGGAAATCTGGGTCACACGACGGGCGAGCTGCATAACGGATGTCTCCCTTGAACGGTTGTGTCGTTCTAGTACGTTTTGCTACTAGTACGTTTTACTAATGGTCGATACGGCACGTAACGGCCATTGCATAGACCGATATGTTGCGATCCTCGGAACGGGTCCCGATGAGCCTGAGGATCGCCAGCGCGTGCGCAAGCCCTAGCCCAACGCAGGTTGCCGCTGTCATTGTACTGTCAGTTTTACCGAAATATAACGAACTCAGGAGGGTATTAGCGCCCGCAGCCACGTCCGGCCTGGCCCCAAGCGCGCTAGCCTTAGGGGATGTTCGTCGCCCTGCCTGCCAGAAAGCACCGCAAGTTGTATTGGGCAACGCCACTGTTGCTGCTGGCGTCCTCAGTGGTTTTTGTCTGGGCCAGTACCCAGCCGGGAACCGCGCAGCGGGCTTTACTGCTGGACTGGGGCGCGCTGGCGGAGGGATTGACCAGCGTGCAAGGCTGGCGCGATGTGTTTATGGACGGCTCGGCGCGGCGTCTGTTCACCGCGCTGTTTCTGCACGCAGACTGGGCGCATCTGCTTGGCAACCTGGTGTTTCTGTTGATCTTCGGCCCGCCAGCGGAGCGGGCCATGGGCTCTTGGCGCTTTCTGATGCTGTTTTTGCTCGGCGGCGCACTGTCCAACCTGGTTGCCGTGTGGTTTGCGGGCACTCCTGATCGCCTGGTAATCGGCGCGTCCGGCGCGGTGTCAGCGGTGATTGGCGCCTACCTGGCCTTGTTTCCGCGCGCACGGTTGGGCGTGGTGCTGCCGCTGGGCCTGTTTCTGGAATTTGTCCGCGCACCGGCTTCGCTGCTGATCGGAATCTGGGTGCTGCTGCAGGTGGGCTTCGCCTACATCGGCCCGGCCTTTGGCGAGGTGGCATGGAGTGCGCATGTGGCCGGATTTTTGTTTGGCGCGGCATTCGCGCTGATGTCGCGCCGAGCAATCGCGCGGCGTTTGCGCCGCGCGCGTGGCTATTGAAACCTGCGCGGCTATTGAAACCTGCGCAGCTATTGAAACCTGCACGACTCCACTGATGGCCTAATCTGGCAGTGCACCGCGCTTCGCGCTGCCTATAATTCCCTGATGTCGACCAAACCCCTCTACAAAGTCATTTTCCACAATCACGGCAGGATCTATGAACTGTACGCGCGACGGGTAGCCTCTGGCGCGTTATGGGGATTTACCGAGGTTGCCGACCTGGTGTTCGACATCCACTCCGGCATGGTGGTCGATCCCACAGAAGAGCGCCTGCGTGATGAGTTCGGCATGACCCGGGTCCTGCACTTGCCGATGCAGAACATCGTGCGTATCGAGGAAGTGGAAAAAAAAGGCCAGTCCGCGATCCGCGATGCGGCCACCGGCGAGACGGTGGTGACGCCGCTGTACGGCAAACACGGACCGTTACCGGTCAAGCCCAAGTAGGACATCCCATCACGCAGACTGGAATCGAGCAGGCTTTCATAGGCGGGATTTTATAAGCGGGCTTTTATAAGCGAGCTTTCATAGGCTGGCCTTCATAGGTAGGCCCCAATAGGACGCTCCAAATCGAGCAAACTCAAGCGGTCGAACCATTGATGATTTGGGTGTTGTGAGACACCAAACTCGGCTCTGACGGTTTTTGGCTCTGACGGTTTCCGGCTCTGACGGATTATTTCCGGGCAGGTCGCGTCGGCTGCGCTGGTTTGATCGCAGCTGCGAGTTTTTTCAATTCCGCCAGCGCCGCGGCGATCGGCTTATCGCCGTCCAGAACCGCACCGGCATTGCTTCCGGCGTGACCGTCCTTGGCGTCGTCATTGCCCTCGTTCTCGCGACCGACGTCTGCTTCCTCCTCGCCGTGCAAATGCCGTGACAGCGAAGCTTCTGCGACAGGCTGCTGTCCTGGCAACAAGATCGGTGGCTGGTCAGGCTGCAACACGACGTCTGGTGAGATCCCCTGAGCCTGGATCGATTTGCCACTGGGGGTGTAATAACGCGCAGTGGTGAGTTTCACCGAATCGCCATTGTCCAACGGCAGCACGGTCTGCACCGAGCCTTTGCCAAAAGTGCGGCTGCCGACGACGCGCGCACGATTGTTGTCGCGCAGCGCACCGGCCAACACCTCCGACGCGCTGGCAGAACCGGCATCGACCAGCACCACCACCGGAGCGTTGTCGAGACGATCGCCAGGGGTGGCGCCGAATTCCGCGTCGCTGATCGGCACCCTGCCCTTGGTGCTGACGATCTTGCCAGCGTCCAGCAGATCGTCGGCGATCTGTACCGCAGCGGTTAGCAGGCCGCCAGGGTTACTGCGCAGATCCAGTACCAACCCGCGCAGCTTACCGCCGGATTGCTGCTGCAATGCCGCCAACTGCCGCTCGAAATCCTCGGCGGTGTCGGCTTGAAACTGGCTAAGACGGATATATCCGTAGCCGGGTTCGAGCATGCGCGAGCGCACGCTGGCCACGTGAATGGTTTCGCGCTGCACGGTGACATCGAAAGGCTTGGGCGCGCCCTCACGCACGATGGTAAGGACGACACTGCTACCCGGTGCGCCGCGCAGCAGATCGTCATCCTGTTCTACCGGCGTCAGCGCCTTGCCATCCACCGCGATGATCACGTCCGCACTTTTGATCCCTGCGCGCTGTGCCGGCGTGCCATCGATCGGCGCGATCACCCGCACGCTCCCGTCCGACTGGCGCATCACCTCCACACCAATTCCGTCGTACATGCCGCTGCTGTCCTGGTCGAACGCCTGTGCGTCCTCTTTGACCAGATAAGCGCTGTGCGGATCCAGATCCAACAACAAACCCTGGATCGCGGACTGCATCAGCTTGCGATCGTCCACCGGCTCGACATAGGCCTCCTTGACCGCGTTGTAGACCGCCACATAGCGTTGAATCTCGGCCAATGGCACCCGGGTCGCCGCACTCTCTGCGGCATTGGGGTCGTCACTGGAGGCGACAGGAGCGTCCATTTCCGCGCCAGGATCCTGCGCACTGGCATCAGCTGGCGAGGTTTGAGCGCTGGTCGCAGGCGTAGACGGCGGGCCTGATTGCGTCGCCGGTGTAGACGGCGCTGGCGCAGCTGGCGGTTGTTGGGCCACGGCCAATGAGGTCGCCAACAACAACGCACCAGCGCCGAACCACACTGAGCAACGCAGCAACCACACCATCAGACACTCCGAATAGCCGATTGGAGAGAATTTCCAAGAATGCCTCACCCAGGCCTGGCCGCAAACGACACAACCAACACCGGGCGAAAGTCATCACATTATGCAGCTCGGCAGGTTAGTGCTCAGAAAGATCAGGGTTTGTTCACGCTAGCTAGCGCTTACCCAACCAAGTGCCTGGATCGACCGGCCGCCCATTCCTGCGCAGTTCGAAATACAGCGCAGGAATGCCTTGACCGCCGGAGTTGCCGACACTGGCGATCGCATCCCCGCGCGCGACATCAGTGCCAACCTCGCGCAACAGGCCATCGTTATTGGCGTACAGGCTCATCGTGCCGTCACCGTGATCGATGATGCACAACAAACCATAGCCGCTCATCCATTCGGCGAATACGACCTTGCCGTTGGCGACGGCATGGACCGCGGTACCCGCCGGCGCACCGATCAGCACGCCTTGGCTGCGCCGGCCATCAGGCAATGTGCCGCCGTAGGCTGCAATCAAATTGCCGCTCAACGGCCAGCCCAGGCCGCCGACTCGCAGTGGCTGCGCATTCGCGATCCGCGTCGGTAACGCATCGGGCGCGCGTGCGGGCTTGGCCGGGCGATCCGACCTGGCCGCTGCAGCCGCGCGGCGCTCGGCTTCTGCTTTGCGTGCGGCCGCGCGCAATTGCGCAAGCACCGCCTCCAATCCCTTGACGTCGCGACCGAGCGCGCGTTCACGCCGTCGCCGATCGTCATAATCACGATCGAGCTGAGCCACCGTCTGCTCTCGATTCTTGCGCTCGCGCGCGAGGCGCTCCAATTCCAGCTGCCGGCGCGCCCGCGCCCGCGCAAGCTGGGTCTTGCTGAGCGCAATCCGCTGCTCGACCGCGGCCAGATCGGTCAATTCCTGCCGCAACGTTCCGATGCGGGCGGCGCGATCGCGCTGCAGATAACCGTGATAAGCCAACAGACGCTGACCTGCCGCCAATGTGTCCTGGGAGAGCAATACCTTCAGCGGTGCTGCGTCGCCAATCACGTAGGCGGAGCGCAGCAAACGCGCCAATTCTTGTCGCTGCGTAGTTAAATGTTGATCCAATTCGCGACGGCGTTGTTGCAGTTGAGTGAGCTCAGCTTGCTGCGCTGTCAATGTCGCATCCGCCTGCCGCAGCCCGCGGGTCGCGGCGCCGACCCGCTCATCGACGGCGCGCAACTCGCGCGTTGCGGCGCCACGGTGGCTCTCGATCCGGCGTCGTTGGGCCGCGACATCATCCAGCTCGCGTTTGGCGCGATCGAGTTTACGTTCGGTGGCCCCAGTACTCTGCGCCTGTGCTAACGCCGAAGGCAGCAATGCCAGTATCAGCCATAGCAGCGTCAGCGCCGGTGCGGTCAAGTGTTGCCGGACTCGGCTTCGGATCTGGGTTGGTCGAATCTAGCCTGGTCACGGGTTGGATCGGCATTGCTCCGATCAAACAAGGTGGCCCCGGTCATTTCTTCTGGCTGCGCCAATTGCAGTAAATCCAGCAGGGTCGGCGCCACATCGCGTAAGCTGCCGCCCTCGCGCAACCGCGCGTCGCGGCGCGCACCCACATAGAGCAACCGCACAGGACCAACGGTATGCGCGGTATGCGGTTGACCTGTCTGCGGATCACGCATCATTTCCAGATTGCCGTGGTCGGCAGTCACCAACATTTCCCCGCCGGCCGCACGTACCGCAGCGTCGATCGCGCCAAGCGCGACATCGACCGCCTGCGCAGCCAAGATCGCCGCCGCCAGATCACCGGTGTGACCGACCATATCGGGATTGGCCAAATTGCACACGATCAGATCAAACTGCCCGCTGGCAATCGCATCTACCATCCTCGCCGTAACCTCCGGGCAGCTCATCTCCGGCTGCAGATCGTAGGTGGCGACCTTGGGACTGGGGACCAGGATGCGCTGTTCGCCCGGATATTGATCCTCGCGTCCGCCGCTGAAAAAGAAGGTCACATGGGCGTATTTTTCGGTTTCAGCGATGCGCAGCTGGGTGAGCCCGGCATCGGCGACCACTTGCGGCAGCGTATGCAGCAGATTATCCGGCGCAAAGGCGACCGCAACGGGTAATCTCGCATCGTATTCGGTCAGACAGACCATGCGCGACAACTCCGGACGGCGGGCTTGAAACCCGGCGAATTGCGCATCAACCAAAGCCGCGGTGAGTTGCCGCGCGCGATCGGCGCGGAAATTCATGAACACCACCACATCGCCATCCGCGATCGGCGCGCCCCCGTCGATGACGGTTGGCGCTACGAACTCGTCGTTTTCGCCGCGCGTGTACGCTGCCGTCAGCGCGGCGAACGCGTCCGTGGCGCGAAACTGCGAACGCGCTTCGACGATTGCATCCCAGGCGCGATGCAGTCGGTCCCAGCGCCGGTCGCGATCCATTGCGTAGTAACGTCCGCTAATGCTGGCGATGCGCAACCGGGTGGACGAGGTCGCAGTGAGTCGGTCGATACAGGTCTGCAATGCGCGCAAACTCGGTTCGGCCGAGCGCGGCGGCGTATCGCGGCCATCGAGGAATGCGTGCACCGCGACCTGCGGAACCTGCAACCGCGCCGCCAGATCGAGCATGGCGAACAGATGCTGCTCATGGCTATGGACGCCGCCGGGCGAGAGCAAGCCGAGCACGTGCAGGCAGCGCGCCGCAGCCGATCTGGACACGTCACGAGGCGCCTTGGCCGCCGTGCAGGCGGCGCGCAGTTCGGGATTGTCGAAAAAAGTGCCGTCCTGGATCGCCGCGTCGATCCGGGTCAGGTCCTGATAGACGATCCGCCCTGCGCCGAGATTCATATGCCCAACCTCGGAATTGCCCATCTGGCCTTCCGGCAAGCCAACGTACCGGCCTTCTGTGCGGATCAGGGTCCGTGGACAACTCGCCTCCAGCCGTCGCCAATGCGGCAGCTCGGCCTGGGCGATGGCGTTGTCTGCAGGATCTTCGCGATGACCCCAGCCATCCAGAATCAGCAGGACAACGGGTTTGGGACGGATAGGAGCGGACACAGGTTCTCGCAAATCTGGCTTGCCGGAAGTACTTGCCGGTGAGAGAGGACGTAGTGGAGGATTGAATACAATGGAAATTGTAGCCGTGTCAGACCCAGAACGCGGACTGACGTTCACACGGCAGATCAGACCTGAACTGCCAGCTGCGGCGATCGCGACGACTGATGAATGACTTACGACAGATGCGCATCAAGATGCGCACGCCTAGCGTGATCGCGGCGCGATTCCGCTCCGGTGTCTCACGCCAGGCTCAGTACCAGTAATGGTCTTATCAGTGTTCCTATCGAAGAGTCCGCATTAAATAAGGTCGATCAAATAAGGCCGATCAACTAAGGTCGTCATCCAACAAGGTCTTCATGGTGTACATCCGCAGCGCGCGCGCACATCTAATCAGTATGATGACTGCGCTGGTTGTCACTGGCGCTGTGGGCATGCCTACAGTTGGCGCACAGACCCGCATCAAACAAGTCAGCATCAACAAGGTCAATGGCAGTATCACCGCCAATCAAGGCCAGACCTATGCCGAGCTCAACACGGTCAACGGCAAGATCCAGATCGAATCCGGCGTTCATGTCATTCTTGCTTGGTGCTCTTTCGATCACGCTTGCCTCCGAGGTCTGGGAGGCGATCAACGCGGAGTTCGGCGCGACCGGCGAGACCGGGGCGGCCGTGGTGCTACTAGGCGTCGAACCGCTCTCGATTGCCGACCTTGCAACCGCGCTGGGGATCACGCACAGCGGCGGTGTGCGTCTCGTCAACCGCCTCGTCAGTGACGGCTTAGCAGAGCGGCAGCCGAACCCCAAGGACTCGCGCGCGGTACTTGTGTCTCTCACCAGCACGGGTCATGCGCGCCGCGAACGCGCGCTCGGGGAACGCGCCGCCGTGCTCGAACCCGTGCTCGACGCTCTCACCGGGCCAGAGCGGGCAGCGTTGCAGCGGGCGCTGCGCAAGATCCTCGAACGTCTGGTCATCAATCCGGCCGCGGGAATGCAGATTTGCCGTCTCTGCGATGAGGACAGTTGCGTGCCGCGCGGGTGCCCGGTGGAGGATCGCTACCAGGAACTCACGGCCCGCCCATGAATACCAACGCACAGACCGCCGACACCGGCCAGGCACGGCGCACCGTGCCGTGGTGGGCGTATGCCGCCATGATCGGATCGGCGGCGTGCTGGGGGTTCGCCACCGTGATGAGCCGTGGTCTGCTCGACACTTTTACACCGCCCGCCCTGCTCGTGGTGCAGTTGGTGGCGAGCGTCATCTTTCTGATGCTGCTCGCAATCCCCGAGAAGCCGACGCGCTATCTCGACCGGCGACTGGCGAAAGCATCATCGGTCGGCGTCCTCGAACCGGGCCTCACCTACATTCTCGGACTCGCGGGCCTCGCCCTCACAACCGCCAGCAACTCGGCAGTTATCAGCGCGACCGAGCCGTTGCTCATCGTGCTGCTTGCGTGGGTGCTGCTCCGGCAGCGCGTGAGCCGCCGCCTGCTCGTGGCGATCCTCGCGGCCGGTGTCGGCATCGTGTTCGTCTCCGCACCCAACTTCGGAGGCGACTACGGCGCACAGCAACTCGTCGGCGATGCGCTCGTGCTGGTATCCACCCTGTTCGCCGCCGCCTACGTCGTGGTGTCGTCACGGTTCACCGACTCGATCCCAGCCGCCACGCTCGCCGCCGCCCAGCAGATCGTCGGCCTCGCCCTCGCGGTAGTGTTCCTCGCCGGAACGCACCTGCTCGGCTTCTATCAGCAAAACTGGACGCTAATCACACCGGGAATACTCGCATTTGCCGCGTTCTCCGGCGTCGTGCAGTACGCCCTCGCGTTCTGGCTCTACTTCATCGGCCTCAAATACCTCGCCCCCTCAGCAGCGGGCCTCTGGCTGGCACTCACCCCCGTGTTCGGTATCCTCGGCGGGTTCCTCTGGCTCGGAGAAGTGCCTACGCTGCTCATGCTGCTCGGCACGGTAATCATCCTCGGTGCGCTCATTTCCACTCGCAAAGACACCGCCTGAGCCGACCATGAACCCATCACGACAAGGCAACGGTCTTTCTCCCTCCGCCGCCACGGTGCTTGCTCAGATTCTCTCCGGCTCACTCAACCCGCCCAGCCAAAGTGAGTGCGGCGAAGTTTTCCCCCATGACGCCACAGATGAATAGCTCGATTGCGGAGACTGGCCTGTCCAGACGGCCGAGTGGACGGGCGTCTGACGGTGCGGTGCTGACTTCGAACACGGGAGGCCGATCGTACTTGCGGCGCGTCGCAGGCGAAGGCGGGTTGGCATGGTTCGATTGTTCGATAGGACTAGAAGGGACGAACAGATGAGCCAGACGCAGCCAGGCGCGGTCACGACCACCGCGAGAGGAACGGGGTGGACGCTGGCGCTGTTGGCGACGGCGCAGCTCATCATCTCGCTCGATATCAACATCGTGTTCGTCGCGCTGCCCGAGATCGGCAGCGGCCTCGGCTTCGGCGGGCAGACGCTCCAGTGGGTCGTCTCCGCCTATGTGGTGTTCATGGGCGGGTTCATGCTGCTCGGTGGACGCGCCGCCGAAGTGCGACTACCGTCAATGGCGATATCCAAGTTGGCGACGACGTGCATGTGGACGCTCTGGCAACGGTTAACGGCGACATCCACACCGGCAAACGATTACGCAGCCGCGGCGATATCGAAACAGTCGTTGGCAGCGTGTTCATCGATGCCGGCAGCAACATCCACAATGTGTCCACGGTCAACGGCGCAATCGGGCTGGTCGGCACCGATCTGTCTGGCAATATCGAGACCGCCAGCGGCGACATCACCGTCGGCGTCGGCTCGTACGTGAAAGGCACGATCACGGTCAATAAACCGGCCAGCGGCTGGTTACTGATGAATCACAACAAGCGCAAGCCGCCGCGCGTCGTGATCGGCAAGAACGCCGTGGTCGAGGGCGCGCTGAATTTTGCGCGTGATGTCAGGCTCTATGTGCATGAAAGCGCTACGATCGGCGAAGTGATCGGCGCCACCGCGGTGCGCTACAGCGGCGCGCGTGCGCCGAAGGACTAGGGCCTATTGGCGTTTCAATATGGGCTTGGGGGTACTATTGCGCGGTTAAGCACGTGAGGATTGCCCATGAATCGTTGTGTCCCAATGACCGTCGCTGCTGCATTTGCGCTAGCCGGGTGCATGCGCGAAGCGCCCGCTCCCGACAGCACCGCCCAGGCGCCTGCACCAGCAGCTGACACCACGACGCCGGCCAGAGTCCAGGCATTTAGCGATGCGATCACGGCTGAAGATGTCGCCGAATTGGTCAAGACGCTGTCCTCGGACGCGTTCGAAGGTCGCGCCCCTGGTACGCCTGGCGAAGACAAGACGGTCGATTACATCCGCGCGCAGTTTGAACGCATCGGCCTGAAACCGGGCAACGGCGCGGACTGGTTCCAAACCGTGCCGATGCAGGAAACCACCGCAGACGAAAACACCACCATGACTATCACCGTCGATGGTAAGCCACATTCTCTTGAATTCGGCAGCGACATGGTGGTGGGTACGCGCAGCGGCAAGCAGCAGGTCACGCTGGATGCCAGCGATCTGGTCTTCGTCGGCTATGGCGTGGACGCCCCGGAGCGGCAATGGAACGACTACGCTGGCATCGACGTCAAGGGCAAGACGGTGGTCGTGCTGGTCAACGATCCTGGCTTCCATGCCAA
>Ga0153982_1000093_pt1 | contig 24646 bp, 24 predicted proteins | sample TSGA066MetaG_FD_104743 | JGI IMG/M metagenome (GOLD analysis project Ga0153982, IMG submission 104743) | Attine ant fungus gardens microbial communities from Georgia, USA - TSGA066 MetaG | ecosystem: Host-associated > Fungi > Mycelium > Unclassified | place: USA: Georgia, Alexander Wildlife...
AAAATTTCAATCTATCAGCAGTTTTGCAAAACAAGGAAGAGGAAGTATGCTTAATTATCTCATAAAAAACAAGATTGTAGATATAAAAAGAATCAAAGAATTCTCTGAGCTTGGATATTCAATTAATAATGAACTGTCTAGTAAAGATAAATTTATTTTTACTAGGTAATATTTAGAATTATAAAAAGGAACCTTAAATAATCAAGGTTCCTTTTTATTTTTTATTATGTATTTATTTTAGTTAAAAATAGCTGTATATAGAAGAGCTCCTCCAACTGCCCCAATTATTGGTGCCACAATCGGTACCCAGGCATACGCCCAGTCTGAGCTTCCTTTATGTTTTATTGGAAGAATAGCATGCATTATTCTAGGCCCTAAATCTCTTGCTGGATTAAGAGCATATCCAGTAGGTCCACCAAAACTCATACCAATTGCCCAAACTAGAAATCCTACTAAAAGCCCTCCTAATATTCCAATATTTCCTGAAGCCTCTGCTCCATTAGATAATGTAAAGGCAACTGCTGTATTTTTTGCATTTCCTATTCCTAAAACTCCAAAAACAAACATAGCAGTAGCAAGTATTTCTGTTATAGAATTCCAAAAATAATTTCTTATAGCTGGTCCTGTGCAAAATATACCTAGTAAAGCTCCTTGATTTTCCTCTTCATCAAAATGTAATTTAAAAGTCAAAAATACTAGAAGACTTCCAAACATAGCTCCAAGAATCTGTGCTGCTATATATCCTAAAAGATATTCCCACTTTAAAGCTCCTATTACTGCTAAAGCTATAGATAATGCTGGATTAAGGTGTGCTCCACTTATCCAACCTACTGTATATACTGCTGTTGCTATTCCTAAAGCCCAAGCTGCTGTAATTACCATCCACCCAGCTCCCTGTGCTTTAGATTTCGTCAATGAAACATTTGCTACTACCCCTCCCCCAAAGAAAATGATGATGGCTGTTCCTATAAATTCTGCTAGATATACATTCATATTGTAAACCCTCCTATATATTTTTACTCTAAACCTGTAAGTGCTATCCCTAAAGGTGTCACTAAAAGTGGTTTATAAGTTTTGATAACTTTTCTTTTGAGTTCCTTTTCAAAGACACTTTCAAATTCTTTAAATGTGCATGCTCCTCCAACTATATAAACATCTTTTACATCAAAATTCTGAATAAACCCTTTAACTATAGAAGCCATTTTTTCTACTACTGGTCTGATTATTTGAAAAACTTCCCCCTCTCTTCTTGTGTCTTTTTTTATTTTCTCTGCTTCATCAAAAGCTATTCCATAATTTCCAGCAAGAACTAATGACATATGAGTTCCTCCAGTAGGCTCATCTGCTGTAAATATTACTTTTCCATCTTTCAAAATACTTATTCCAGTAGTTCCACCTCCAACATCTACAACTGCTCCATTTTTTATTTTTAAAACTTTTGCTGCTGCTGATGGTTCATCTACTACTTTGAGTATATCTATATCTGCTGATTCTATTACATTTACTATTGCTTTTACACTGCCACTCTCTACCCCTGGAGGTATAGCTGTAAACCCTTTTGTTATTTCTATTCCTAATTTATTTTCAAGACTTTCTTTCATTTTTCTTACTATATTTATTGCACCAATAAAATCTACTACTATTCCATCTTTTACAACAGATGATGGATAACTTTCCCCTCCTACTGGAATACCATTTTTATCCACTACACACATTACAATGTTAGCTGTTCCTAGATCTATTCCCACAAAATATTCATCTTTTTCAAAATTTATATTTGGATTTTCTATAACATTATCAAATTTTTTTATATACTCATTTACTTTTTTTAGATCCATATCTTTTCTCCTTAACTTTAGAAATGAAAATTTTTTAAAAATTCCTTATTTGGTGAATTGATTACTTCTGATGATATCAATTCTTTTAATTCTATCTTTTCTATTCTATCTATTACATTTGTCACAGCTGAAGTATCTCCCACAAATATTATAATTCCCTTATTACACATACCTAATCCTATTTTTATAGTCAATATTTCCACTGGACTTTCATCTTCTATAAAATCAGCTGTTTCAATAGCTTGTACAGTATTTGAAAATTCAAGAATACCTAAACTTTTCACAGAGTCAGAAAATTTTATACTCTTATTGATTTTTTTCATAAGCTCTTCGTCTACTCCACTGACTAATCTATCAGTAATATGTTTATGTTTTTCATTTTTTCTAATTTCATTTATATGTTTTTTAAGATTTTCCATTTCTCCTTGATTTCCACTGCAAATTATCATATATCTTCCTGGACACAGAAGTTTTAAAATTTCCATATTTGCATTGAAATTTTTAGTTATTTCATCTAATACAAAAAAACCAGTACTTATATTTTTAAATTCTAATAGAATCAATGACTTTTTCATTTTCTTCCTCCTCTCTCTCCTACATCTTTCCTATGATTTTAAAATAAATATATTTATTTCAAAATCATAAAAACGATATTTTTAAAGAAAAGACTGATTAAAAATTAATTCTATTTTTAAAATCAGTCTTTTTTCTTACTATAAATTATTTTATAGACAATCCTCCAACTAAAACACATCTTCTGTTTCTAGCAAAGCTCTTAGCTGATGTAAGCCCTTCACCAGTAGGTCCAGCTATAGTAAATGTAGTATATCCTTCTCCACCTACTCCAATACCTGCAAAAGAAGGTCCATTTTTTACTAATATAGTAGTTTCCATATCTCTTGCATATTTTGTAAGTATGTCTATATTTTTAGAATGTATCATAGCTGTATGTCTAAGCCCATGTTCTAATTTTTTTGACACTTCTATCCCTTCTAAGGCATTCTTAACTCTGATAATAGGAAGTATTGGCATTAACAGTTCTTCTGTAGCAAATGGATGTTCTTTATCAGTTTCAATTATAATTACTCTTATTTCATCTCCAACATTTATTCCTAAATCTTTCAAAATATATGAAGCATCTTTTCCAACATATGCTCTATTAGGAGCTCCATTTTTTAATACCATTGCTGCAAGTCTTTCTATAACTGATTTTTCTTTTATTAAATAAGCTCCATTTTTCTGCATTTCAAAGATAAGATAGTCTGTTATAGAATCTACTGCTACTACTTCTTTTTCAGCAATACATGGAAGGTTATTATCAAAACTACATCCTGCTACTATATCTCTTGCTGCCTTTTCTATATCTGCTGTTTCATCAACTAATACAGGAGGATTTCCTGCTCCTGCACCAATAGCTTTTTTTCCACTTGACATTACACTTTTTACTACTCCTGGTCCTCCAGTAGCTACAAGCATTTTAATGTCTGGATTTTCCATCATTTTATTTGTATTTTCTATGCTTGGTTCAGCAATAGTTACTACAAGATTTTCTGGTCCTCCTGCCTTTCTTACAGCTTCATTAATTATTTCCACAGTTTTTATAGAAGTTCTTTTAGCTCCTGGATGTGGTGCAAATATAATAGAATTTCCTGCTGATATCATTCCAATAGAATTACATATTATTGTTTCACTTGGATTAGTTGATGGTGTTATAGCTCCAATCACACCATATGGTGAAAGTTCCATGACTGTAAGTCCATCATCTCCACTAAAAGCAAAGGCTCTTAAATCTTCTACTCCTGGAGTTTTTTCTATTGTTACCTGATGTTTTAAAGCCTTGTCATTCACTCTTCCCATCCCAGTTTCCTTAACTCCAAGTTCTGCTAATTCGAGAACATAATCTTTCATAACTTCTCTAATAGAAGCAACTATTTTTTCTCTCATCTCTAATCTTGAACCAAAAAGAATTTCCTGTGCTTTTTTTGCAGCTGCAATAGCTTCATCTATTGAAGAAAAAACTCCATTTTTGGGATTTTCACAACTTTGACATCCAGTTTTTATCTCTGTTTTCTTCAATTCTTTCATTATCAAAGCTACTATTTCATCCATATTATTTGTTTCTAAGTTCATATTGCTTTCCTCCTAACTTTTACAAAAAGCTTCTACACATGCTTTTGCAACTGCCATATCCTCATCTACTGTTCCTCCACTTACACCTATTGCTCCTACTATTTCTCCATTTCTTTTTAGTAGAGAACCACCACCAAAGACAACATATCTTTGATCTGTATGAAGTCCATATAATGATCCATTAGGCTGGACTAATTTTGCAAGCTCTGATGTTTCTATTTTTAAAGCTGCTGCTGTATAAGCTTTTTTCAATGCTATTTCTATACTTGCTAATATAGCATTGTCCATTTTTTCTTCTAGTATGAGATTTCCTTCTGAATTGACAACTGCCAGAACAAAATCTTTTTTTATTTCTTTAGCTTTATTTTTTCCATATTCTACTATTTTTTTAGCCTCTTCTAGAGATAAAATATTGTTTTTTTCATTTACATTAAGTTTTTCCATAATAGTTTTGGAAATATATTTTACTGCTTCTTGATCTTCTACTATTCTAGCTAGAACAAAAAGAATATCAGAAACTCTGTTTATATATTTTAATATTTCTGGAGCTACTTCTTCACTTTCCTTTAAAGCTACTATTTTTCTTTCACTTCTTCTTACCACTGTTCTTGCCACATGTAAAGCAGCAGATTCTATATTATCCCCTGGAATAATAAACTTATATAATGGAAGAAGATTTTTAGAATATTCATCTATCATTTTTTCAATATTTTCTATATCTGTTATCTCTATTTTTTCTTTGAGTTTAGATACTCCGTTTTTATCACTTGCAAGATGTGCTCCTATAACAAGGAACTTTTCCTGTATTTTATATAGTACATCTTTTATTTCTTTATCTTTTACTAATGCTCTTGCAGCTCCTATAAGGGCAGTAGATTCATCTATATTTCCATATGTATCCACTTTAATATTATTTTTTGATATTCTGCTCCCACCATACAATCCTGTTTCTCCAGAATCACCTTTTTTAGTATATACCTTTATTAAATTGGTGTAGACTTCTTTCATCTTTTCACCACCTAATTCTGTTCTATTGTATCAATTATAGCAACTATGGCTGAATCTATTGGAATATTATCTTCACCAAAAGCATACATAGATACACTTCCTTCAGTTACAAGAATCTGATCTCCTATTCCTGCCCCTACACTATCTATACTTACTATTTCTTTTCCTGTTACTATTCCATTCATATCTATTGGAGCTATAACAAGAATTTTTTTCCCATTAAGTCCTTCATCTTTTGTTGTTGACACTATTTTTCCTACAACTTTAGCTAAAAACATATATTATCAACTCCCAGTTATTTTTCACTTTCAAAAATAATTCCATTATTTTCAGCTTTTTCTCTTGCCAGAGTTGTGATAATTGCACTTTTAGATACTATAATTTTTTTATTTTTCATTTCATAAATATCTTCAGCAGTGATTATTTTTTTTTCTTTTAAAAAATTTATTTCTAAATTTTTTCTCTTTAAAATATAGTCAGATAATTCACTGCTTCTTACAAATTTAATTCCATAACTTTTCAATTTTTCTATATTAAAATTAATTTGGCTTGCATATGCTGTTTTATTATCTGCTATACATGAATCATATACTGCTACTATCTCTTTCTGAGCTAGCAGAGCTTTTGAAATAAGATAAGTCACTGCACTGTCTCTAATTCCAACAGCAATTTTAGCACAGCTGTTTTTTGTAAGTAATGGAAGGAGTAATATATCATTCTTTTGCAGAAGAGGTTCACAAGCTTTTATGTTAAAATCATCAGTAATATTAAAATTCTGAAATTTTTCTTTTTTGACTATCTCTTTTCCTGCCTCTGAAAATACTATTTCTAATTCATATTTTTGCTTTATTTTTTCAAGTTCCAGTATGATCTGCTCAAGATTTCCAGTTCCTCCATTGATTACAACCAAACCTCTATTTTTTTCTGCTTTATATGTTATTTCTTGTGATTCTATTTTTTTTAATACTTCTTGGACAATATAATCCACCATCATATCAAAATTCATTTTTCACCCCTCACAGGGTTTTTATATAGAAAGGAGTTGTACAACTCCTTTCTATTTTTATCAATCCCTTATTATTTTTACATAATCATTATTTTTTAATCCAGAAGCATTTGCTTCATCCATATCTAAATGAATCTCTTTTGCCATATTATTTCCAACTCTCATAAGAACATTGTATAATAATACTTTTCTTTCACCAGCTGTTTCAACTTTCACTATATCCCCATCCTTATATCCTTTAATATCAGCTATAAATTTAGGCATATGTATATGTCTTCCAGCAATGATTACTCCATGTTCTTTTACTACTTCTCCTTTAGGTCCTATTATTTTTACTCCTGGAGTTTCATTAAGTTTTCCTGATTCTCTTACTGGAGGTTTTATTCCTAGTTTAAAACTGTCAGATATTGATATTTCTATCTGAGTTTCTTTTCTTACTGGCCCCAGTACTCTAACTTCTTCAAATTTTCCTTTAGTTCCCTGAATAGTAACAGTTTCCTCAGCTGCAAACTGTCCTGGCTGTTTCATATCCTTCATTTTTGTAAGAGTATGTCCCTTGCCAAACAATACTTCTAAATCTTCTTGAGAAAGATGGATATGTCTGTTAGATACTCCGACTACCACATCATCAGAAATGATCTCTGTAAGCACCTCTCTCAAAATATTTTCTAGTGTTTTCATTTAAAATCCTATTTTACTAGTTTTGGTAATAATTTTTCTGTGTCAGCATGTGGTCTAGGAATTACATGAATAGATTGAACTGTTCCAACTCTCTCTGCTGCTGCTGCTCCTGCATCTACTGCAGCTTTTACTGCTCCTACATCTCCTCTTACCATTACAGTAACAAGCCCTGATCCTATTTTTTCATATCCTACTAACTCAACATTTGCTGATTTAGTCATAGCATCTGCTGCTTCAATTGCTCCTACAAGTCCTTTAGTTTCTATTAATCCTAATGCGTTACCCATTTTTATTCCTCCTCTGGTTTTTTATTTTTTAATTTTTTTTTGACGTTTTTATTTTTTTTTTAAAGGAGTTTTTATCTCCTCAATTACTTCTATTACTTCAATTTTTTCTTCAACTACTTTTTCAGCAGCTGTTTTCTCCTCAGGTACTTCCAAAGTTTCAGTTTCTTTATTTTCATAAGAACATTCACATTCTTCTTCAGTACTTTCCATCATTTTAGCTACTTCTTCAGATGGTCTTGCAATAACAAGATGACTCACTACAGTAGTAAGTTTTCCAGCTGCCATTACCGCTGCATCTACTGCTGCTTTTACTGCTGAAACTTCCCCTTCTATTTTTACAGTGACCATTCCTCCACCTTTTGTTAATTCATAGCCCAGGAGTCTTACACTGGCTGCTTTTACTGCTGTATCTCCTGCTTCTACTGCTCCTACCAGTCCTACTACTTCTATTAATCCTAGTGAACTTATCATCTATTTTCCTCCTGTCATCTCTGGGATAATAAATGGATTCCCCTTTATGAGTCTGGCTCCATTTACTCCCACAGCTCTAAGGATACTTTCATCACTATCTAAATCATATCTAAATAGTGGTTTATCCATTTCTAATTTTTCCTGATATAAAGTTACTTCCTTTTCTCCTATTCCTATTCCTACACCTAACTTAGAAGATTTAGAAGCTATACTTCCCATTTTTTTCGCATCAATATCTTCTGATTGAATAAGTATGTATGGAATTTCTTCTTCTTCTATTCCCCACAAGATATTACTTAATTTCCCACTTATATCTATTTTTGATGAATAGAAAATATTTATTCCTATTTCTTCTTTTTCTCTTCTCACAACTATCCCTCCTCATATGAAAGGGCCAGTCCTGTAGCAACTGCATTTCTTGGTCCTTCTATTCCTCTGATATTTCCTCTTCCTGCTACAACTCCATAATATGAAAGTTTATCAGTTACCATTTGAGGAACTTCAAAATCAAGTGCGGAACCTCCTACCAATACCACATGGTCTATATCTCTTATATTGCCACTTGGAGAAACTTTTTTCAAAGCTCTGATAGCATTTACTACAAATACTTTTTCTTTTGCATCTCTTCTTACTCTTTTAATTTTTTCAATAGGTTCATCTATATCCAAAGGAATCATTTTTCCTTCCTTTAATATAACAACTCTTGCAAAAGTTCTTGGATCAAGAGTTTCTTCAAAGAATTCAACACTTCCATCCTCATGTCTGATATGAAACAGGCTTTCTACTTTTGCCAAAGGATATTTTTTTATATCTTCTGCTAGGTCAAAGTTTTCTAATCCTAACTCTTTATCTATGAGCATTGTAACCATATTCCCTGCTCCAGCCAGATGACACGATGAAATTCTTCCCTCCCTTGTTATCACAGATGCATCTGTTGACCCTGCACCCATATCTATAATTGCAAGGGGTTTATTAGTTCCTGGTGTAGTAAGAGCTCCTATTATTGCCATTTCAGCTTCTACTCCTCCAACTACTACATTTTTACCTAATTTTTCCTGAAGATCTAAAGCTATTCTTTCCATTTGGAGTCTGTCAGCCTTTACCATTGCAGCTAATCCTATAGCATTTTCCATTGAAAATTCTTCTGCTATTCCACCTTTCACTTTTTTGGGAACAAAAGTATTTACTGCCAGTAAATCCTGTATTTTAATATCTTTGGGATCTTGATCTGTAAGCTGTGCCATAACTATTCTTACTTTTTCAAGCATACCTCCTGCATTTGTTCCAGTTTCCCCCCAAATATCATTTACAGGAAAGCAAATTTCCAGAGCTTCCATTATAGGTTCTGCACCTTTATCTACTTCTATTTCTCTATTTTTTGACATCCCAGCAATATGTATTTTTCCTGCTGGAATTATTCTTGACTTTACATCTCCTTTAGGAGTTTTTATTACTACAGCTGATCTATTTCCTATCAGAGCTCTTGAAATAGGCACTATCATTTTAGTTTCTTCAGAATTAAGCTTAAATAATGTTGCTATTCCATAAGGGTTTGAAAGCATAGAAATAACTTTTCCTTTTTCAGCAACTTCTAAAGCTGTCAGCATATTTATAGGTATTTTCTCAAAATACAGTACTTCGTCCACAATAGGAATTTTTTTATTCAGTCTGTTATTTATCAGAACTGCATCATCTTTCTGGACTACTGCTCCTTTTATATTTACACCCCTTGCTGTCATTTCATTTATCTTTTTTGCTGCATTCTGAAAGTCTGTATCTTTTGATATAAGAGCTATTATATCTTCACCTGATAGTCTTTCATCTATATTTTCTATCAGAACAGATATTCCTACCCCTATTCCTGCTCCTCCTGGAGTAGTAGGATTATGACCTATCATTGTAGATTCAGTTATTATAGTTTCTGTTATTGTTTCCATTGCAACATCTCCTATAACAGGAGCAGCTTCATTTATTCTTACCATAGACAATTCAGACATATCTCTTCCAGCACTTTGGAAAGCTTTCTGTAAAGACGCAAATACACCTTTCACATTTTCTTTCGTACCTTTTATCCCAGTAGTTTTTACTATACCACTACTTAATACATTGATATCTCTTCCATTCACCTCAGCAAGAGTACTTTCAGTTGTTGCATTTCCTATATCTATTCCTACAATAAGCTTCATTTTTCCTCCTAACAGGAAAAGATTAATCTTTTCTCAATCTGTCTCTTTTTTCATATAATTCTGCTGCTTCTCTTATGAACTGTGCATTTACAACAGCTTTATATTTAATTTCTAACTCTTCTGCTATTGCTATAAGTTCAGCTTTTGTTGATCTATATGGTCTAAGGCTATTGTATATTTCAAGTATTCTAGCATCAGGGACAGCTATGAGTTCTGACGCTCTTCTTAGATTTCTTGCAAATGAATCTCTGTTTACACTTTCAGCTATTTGAGCTTGCATTTCAAGAGTTTCTGGAGCTATTCTACAGTCAGCTGCTCCTACTTTTCCACTCATTACATTCTCTATAGTAAATTCATCTAATCTTTTTCCAGTTGCTGATTTTACTGTATCAGCTTTCTTTTTACTCAATGGGTAATCAGCACTTGTTGTTTTTCCAGAATTTGATGCTGTTGTTGTATTTAAATTACTGCTTTCTCCTTTTGCCATTGAAAGCATAACTTCTCTTATCATTTTTTCTAGTAATTGTTGGTCCAAATTAATTCACCACCCTTAATTTTTTATTTAAAAACAGCTTTTAGTTCCACAGGTTTAGCATCTTTAACTACATGTTCTGTTTCTTTTATATGTAATAATGCTGCAATAGCTTGATATTTAGGTCTTGCCATCTGGTCATTCATTTGAGGAACTGGTTTTGGTGATTCACCTTTAGCATATTTAGCAGCATTTTTTCCTATCATTCTATAATGTTCTCTTTCTAATAAAGGAGCTTGTGGAAATAATTCAAGATTTGTTAAAGGGAAAAGATCTTTTTGATGTATAACTGTTGTCCCTTTAGATTGAATTCCTATACCAATTCCTGAACCACTAAGTTTTGCTCCATCATTAGCAAGTATAGAAACATCTGAAGTTCTTAATACTCTGATAACTCTAGGAGTAAGCCCTTCTTCTTCTATTCCTGCCATTATTTCTTTCAATACATCTTCATGAGGAATATGAGTTATTGTTTCAGTTTGAAATTTTCCAAATGCTGGTGCTAAAGCTATTATAACTTCATCACTTTTAACTCCCTTTCTAGCTTCCCCTGTTTCTACAAGTTCAAGATTTCCTGTTCTATTTACTTCAACAGCTGGCTTTGATGTTAGAGCTGCTGTTCCTTCTCCTGCATATCTTTTTATAACTTCTTCAATAATTCCTCTGATTTCATTTTCATTCAGTTGCATCTGTTACCTCCTACTCTATTTGATTTTTGATGCATCTACTGCATTTCCAATATTTGAAAGTTCAGCCCATCTTTCAGGAGAGATTTGATATCCTGTTCCTGGTCCACTATAATCATTTTTATCATTTACAGCACTGATTACATTAAAATCTTTGTCTAAAATTGCTGATGTATGTAAGTGGTCTCCTGCAACTCTCAATTTCATAAGTTTCAATAGATCTGAAGCAACATCATCAAATCCTTTTGATTTTAGAGCTTTTACTACATCTATACCAGTAATTCCTCTTTCCATCATTTCACTTGCTGCTTTAATATCTGCAACCATATCTCTTTCAGGCATATCTTTGCTACCATGAGCATAAGTAGCTGCTTCTACTTCTTTATCTGTAATTTCTGGAAGTCCTAAAGCATCAAATACTGCTTGAATCGCCTTTGCTGCCTTATTTCTAACTTTAATTACATCTTCTTCTCTTACTGGTTTTAATCCTGCATCTATTCTTAAATCTCTTTGAATTATATTCCAGTCATCATAATCCTCTGCATCCCAGTTTGACCCAGCAAACATATTATCATAATTAGGAGTTGAACTGTATCCTGAACAGATAAAGTCAGTTCCTGGTATCATCTGCATCAATGATCTTGCTACCCTTCTTAAATCTGAATGAGTAAAAGTTTGGTCGTTACTTGAAGCACATTCTAGATCAAGCATCATAGCAACTAGATTTTCTGCTAAAATTTCTCTTACTCCTCCTGGTACTGCTCCTGGTACCCCTACACAACTTACTGATCCATTTTGTATTCCTTGTACTCCTGCTCCTTTTGTTATAAATAAACAACGAGCTTCAAGGTAAAGCATTGAACATCCTTCTGCGTATCCCATAAGAACTTCTGATCCACTTCCTGATGTATATCTCATTTTCAATCCTCTTGATGCATAAGCTGATGCTAGGAAAGTTTTTGACCAAGGAGTATCATCTCCATCTATAAATACAGGCTCTGTCCCATATACTGATACAGTTTCTGCATAAGCTGTAAGTCCTCTCATTCCTAATAAAAGCTCAGTAGCTTCTTCTACAGAGCATTGTGTAAGTATCCCTGCTCTTCCTACTTGAGATCCTACTAATAAAGATATTGCATTAAAAGGCGCATATCTTGCTACTGCTACTGTTGTTTCTTCTTCAGAGAATCCTCTAAGTGCTCCTTCAGCTGCATCTGCTGCTATTTGTACTGGATTATCTTTAATATTTGTAACATGACATTGATTTGATGGAGTTTTCCTTGCTCTCATTTTATTAACAGCCATCATCATTTCTAATACTGTCATTTTTCCCATTATTTCAGCAACTTTTGCTGGAGTAAGAGAAAGAGTTATTTTCAATATCTCATCTCTTGATACATTTATATCAACTAATTTTCTTGCAATCTCTGTTGAATCCATTGCCATTACTTTTTCAGCATTCTTTGCTATAATTCCATAATCTGCAATAAAATAGTCTAAAAGATCAAAATTTTCTCTCTTTTTTCCATCAAGTTCTACTATTTTTCCATTTTCTACTTTTACACTTGGTTTTGGATCTAAAGGAGAATTCATAGCTATTAACCCTACTTCAGGCCATTCTTTTACATATCCATCTTTATTTACAGGTCTCGCTCCTAATACTTCAAAACGCTTTGATCTCATTCTAACCTCCTATTTTTCTAACTCCATTAATTTAATTATGGTTTACTTTCTAGATATATGGAGTTGCTGCTGAAGGAGCAGGTCCTCCCAAAGCTTCAAGAAGTTTTACTCCAACTTCTTTTGCAGCTAATATAGCTTGTCTTACAGCCCCAGAATCTCCACAGATAGTCAATATAACTTCATTTGAGAAGCTAGTTCCTTTTGCTGGAGAAGAATATGACAGCACTTCAACATTTGCAGCTTTTAGAGCAATATCTGCTGTTACTACACCAATTGCTGCTGGAGCTCCAACTATTATTCCAAATGATTTTCCTAAAGGCGCTCCAAAAGCTTTATTACAAGCATGAGAAGCTCTTGCTGTATATTGAAGTTCTATATGTCCTGCATCATTACCATATACATCTCCAAATTTTTCAGTTACAGCATTTATTGCTACCTCTACTGCTCTTTTAGCATCTGATACATCTTCTGCCCCAAAAAGTATTAATGATCCATGCCCAGCTCCACCTTTTGTATCTCTAGGAAGCTCTATTGAAATAACTTCCGTATTTGTAGCTTTTACTGCCTCATCAGCTGCCATTATAAAAGGCCCCGCTCCAGTTCTAGCTCCTATTATTCCAATAGAACGATATTTTTTATCTATTCCCATTGCTTCATGAAGAGCTGGATCAACATTTGCTATTACCAATCCAATTCCATCACCATGTGTAGTAACTCCTACAAATTCTGTTAAACGGCATTCTTTTTTATTTGGAATACACTCAGAACCATTATTTTTTTCCTTCAGTTTTTCCATTACTTCTGCCATCATTTTTTCTACTAAATTTTCTTGCATTAATTTACCCCCTTATTTATTTTTGTGTATTTAAAGGTTTTATATTACATATCATTTTGATTATAAAAAGATAAAATGTCATAAAAATGTCATCTTTAATTTTTTTTAATACATTTAGAAAACTTTTTTAAAAAGATTTTCCATATCTGTAAAATCAACTTTTTTTATATTTCCACTTGTACATATATCTTTTAAAGCTGTTTCTGCCATCTCTGGTATAAGTTCCATATACTTTTTTTCATCTATTCCCATTTCTCTTACGCAACCTGGCAGTCCTAAAGTTTTATTAAGTACTTCTACTGCTACAGCAAGACTCTCTGCTCCTTCTTCTACACTGCTGCATGGAAATTCCATTTCTTTAGAGATTTCATAATATCTTTTCGCTGTTTCATGATCAGAAGAATTAAATCTTATTATATATGGAAGTATAGTTCCGTTTGATCTTCCATGTGATTTATGAAATTTTCCTCCAATTGCATGTGCTAAACTATGATTTATTCCCAGACCAGATTTTTCAAAAGCAAATCCTGCAATACATGAAGCTTTTCCCATTTCTGTTCTTGCTTCTTCATCTTCTATATTATTGTACATTTTTAAAATATTTTTAAATACTCCTCTTATTGCCGCCATTGCATATATTTGAGTATATAAATTCGCATTTTTACAAGTATATGACTCTATTGCATGGGTAAGTGCATCTATTCCCCCATCTGCTACTACAACTTTAGGAAGCGTTTTAGTAAATTCTGAATCAAGTACTGCTATTTTAGGTATCATTCCTTCATCTTTAATAGGTATCTTTATATTATTTTCTCTATCTGTTATGACTGCATAAGAAGTTACTTCAGAGCCAGTACCACATGTTGTAGGAATAGCTAAAACTGGTATTTCCATTCCAGTATTTTTCATAAAATATGATACTGCTTTTGCTGAATCCAATGTAGAACCTCCTCCTAATGCAATTATCATTTCAGGAGAAAAATCTATCACCATATCCAATGCTTTTTTTATAGATTCTAGTGAAGGATCTACTTCCACTTCGTCAAATATTTCATACTGAATATCCATATTCTTTAAAATATTTTCTATTTTTTCAGCTAATCCAACTTTTCTCATCATTAAATCTGTTATAAAAATAATCTTTCTAGACTGTAAATTTTTTAAAACTTCTCCAACCCCTATTCCGGTAAATATTTCAGTGGTTGCCTGAAAAATTTCCATAATTTTACCTCCTGATTTTAAAAAAATGGTTGATATATTTAGAATATTAATATATTATTAAATTAAATTGTCATAATAATGTCATTTCATTTTTTTTCAATACAAATAATCTTAAATCATATCTTGTAAAAATAAATATCAGGAGATAACAATGAGAATTCATAAAAAAATAGCAGTTTTCAACACTATTACTTTTATTATATTTTTAATAATAATATTCTTTCTTTCAAAAGAATATATTGATTTTTCTAATATAAAACATATTTCTATATTGAAAATAATAATATCCATTTTTATCTTTTTTTTATTCTCAAATTTCATAAGTAAATTTACACTTTTAAATATATATAAAACTTTGGAAAAATTTGATAAAACTATAACAACAGTTAATGAGAAATTTATAGTTGATTTGAAAAATGAGTTTATGAATATGGAAGATTGCTTTTATAAAGTATTTTCATCAGTTAAAACTGATATACTGGATATACTGGTAAAAGAAGGGGAAATCAAAAGAGAAAAAGAAAAAGCAGAAACACTTAGTGAAGAATTGAGATTATTAAATAAAAATCTGGAAAGTATTGTAGAAACAAGAACAAAAGAACTTATAATATCAAAAGAAATTGCTGAATCAGCAAACAAAGCTAAAAATGAATTTTTAGCTAAAATAAGTCATGAAATGCGTACACCTCTGACACCAATTATTGGTTATTCTCGTTTAATACTTAAAGAATTTCCTGATTCTCCAGCTAAAGATAAACTTGATATAATACACACCTCAGGAGTGAAACTTTTAAACTTTACTAATGAACTTCTTGATTTTTCTAAAATAGAATCAGGGAAAGTAGATTTGAACTGTGAATCTTTTAATATTAAAGAATTATTTCAAGATATTTACCATGAACATAGTGCCTTAGCATTAAGTAAAAATATCAAATTTAAAATAGACTTTTCATCTAATGAAATAATGATATATTCAGATAAAATGAAAATATATGAAATAGCAAAAAATCTTATCCATAACGCTATCAAGTATACTGAGAAAGGATTTGTTCTTTGTGAAGTAGATATAAGAGATTCTTTTTTATGTTTTAATGTATATGATAGTGGTATTGGAATTTCAAAATCTAATCTGAATTATATTTTTGAAAGTTTTGGTCAGATAAACAAGCAATCTTCTGGTGCTGGTCTTGGACTGAGTATAACTAAAAAGCTTGTAGAAATATTAAATGGTACAATCGAAGTAGAAAGCAGAGTACTAGTAGGAACAACTTTTAAAGTAAAAATTCCTATTGAAATTTTTCATAGAAAAAATGAAAACTTTTCCGCTATACTTACAAAAATATTAAATTCTAATAATCAAAATATAAAATCTATAATCTTAAAAAGTATTTTAAAATTCCCTATCAGACTTAAAAATTTGAAATCAGCCTATAAAAAACAAGACGTTGAAAAAATAAGAGAAATAAACCATCTCATACTTGGAACATATGGAAATCTCAACCTTACTCTCATTTATGATATATCTAAAAATATATCTAATGAACTAAAAAAAGAACATATCCATTTTGATAGTATTCTTCTTCAGATTGAAGAACTTGAAAGAATGACACATACTTTGGATTACAGTGAACTCTTTAATACATATTTAAATTTTAAAAATAAAAAAATCAAACTTCTTATTGCAGAAGATGTTGAAGAGAATAGAGATTTTCTAAAAGCCATACTTGAATCCCCTCTAATAGAAGTCATATGTGTGGAAAATGGACTTCTAGCATTAAAAGAAATACATAATCAAAAATTTGATATTATATTTCTTGATATACAAATGCCTGTTATGGATGGAGTCCAGACTATATCACATATAAAATCAAAAGCTGAACTAAAAGATATTCCTGTGATAGCACTTACTGCCCAAGCTATAATTGGAGATAAAGAAAAATATCTTCCTTATGGTTTTGATGGGTATATAACAAAGCCTATCAACGAGTCTGTTTTATTCAGTTATCTTGAATATTTTACATTTAGTGGAAAAAAAGGTGATAATAATGATTAATTTATTAATTATTGAAGATTCAGAAGAAACAAGAGATTTTCTAAAAGTTATTCTTGCTGGAGAAACTAATATGAGTATTTTAGAAGCCTGCTCTGTCTCAGAAGGATTAAAAATAGTAAAAAAAGAGATTCCAAATATCATTCTCTTAGACTTATCTTTACCTGATGGAAGTGGAAGTTCCATCTGTAAAGAAGTAAGAAGCAATCCAGAATTTTATGGTTCTCCATTTATTCTTGCACTTACAGCTGATACTTCCCAAGAAAGTGTAAATGCAAATCTGGAACTAGGATGTGATGATTATATAAAAAAACCTTTTGACCCTAAAGAATTACTGATAAGAATAAAAAAATTTACTGCAAGAATACCTAAAAATAAAGAATTTTTACAATATGAAAATATAAAAATGTTTCTAAATAATAAAATTACAATCTATAATAATGAAAATATAGTGTTATCAAAAAATGAATTTGAATTACTTTCATACTTTATTTTAAATAGAGGACTTCTTCTGACTAGGGTCACTATTTTAGATAATGTATGGAATGAGAATTTTGATATTAGTGATAAGGCTGTAGATCAGTGTTTAAAGAGATTAAGGAAAAAGCTTCCTATTTTAAATGAAGTTTTAATTTCCAAAAGAGGTTTTGGCTATATACTAAAATGAGGAGAATGATATTTTATGGACAATTCAGAAAAAAATAATAAGTTTCCAGAGTTTTTAGATATTGAATTTTTTCAAATACTCCAAGATAGATTGGCAGAAGAATTTGGAATAGGAAGTGTAATAACTGATATAAATGGTCTTCCTCTTACAAGACCAAGTAATTTTTCTGATTTTTGTATCAAGCACACTAGAGGAACTGAAATTGGATTAAAAAAATGTATGCTCTGTGATGCTTATGGTGGATTAAAGGCAAAATCTTTAAAAAAACCTATTGTATATAAATGTCATGCCGGGCTGATAGATTTCGCCAGTCCCATCATAATGGGAGATACTTTGGTTGGATGTTTTCTCTGCGGACAAGTACTTTCAGAAAAACCAGATGAGGAAAAATTTAGAAAAATAGCTCAAGAAATTGGAATTGATGAAGATACATATATTGAAGCTTTAAGAAAAGTAAGAATATTACCTTATGAAAAAATAGAATACATAGCTGATTTTGTTTATGAAATTTCTTCAAGAATATCTAACTTTACTTCTCATCAAAATACTGGGATGTCTTCTAGTGAATGTTGCCGAAAAAGTATTGAAGAATTTGATAGTTTTTTAGATAGAGTTAAAACTAAGAACCTCTTTTCAGAAAAACAAACTTCCAAAACTAACTCTCAGTTTAATTATATATTAAATAAAATACATGATACTTTATTTAAAAAGTTTTCTATTGATGATGAAAAACTTTACCAAATTGAAGAAAACATGAATATTTTTTCAAATGAAACTTTTAAAATGACAGAAAAAATAAAAAATACAGGTAAAAATTTCAGCTCTTTTGATATAAATGAATTAAAATAGAATATATTTTACTAAAAAAGGAGTGGAAATTTCCCCACTCCTTTTTTTAATTTTATAAAAGTTCTCCATAACGCTTTACATATACTTTCTTTAAAAGTGTAACAAGTATCATATAAAGAATAACTGTTATTATTAGGAAAGGCCAATATACAGCTGGTAAAACTGTAAGTCCTATCATTTCTCCAAGTTTTGTATATGGAATTAATGAAAGAAACAATATTCCACTGCAAGTAAGCAAACTCACTGATAAAGAAGCTCTGCTTTGAATAAATGGAATTTTTGGTGTTCTTATCATATGGATAACTAAAGTTTGTGTCCACATAGATTCAACAAACCATCCAGTTTGAAATAATGCTATAAACATAGTTCTCATAGTGTCATCTGATGCTGGAATCATATGGTAAGGTAATCCTCCTGATACAAACATTGGACATATAATAAAATACAGTACAAGATATGTTGTTATATCAAATATTGAGCTTGTAGGCCCTATCCATAACATAAATTTTCCAACAGATGATGCATCCCATTTTCTTGGTATTCTTAAAAATTCATCATCTACATTATCCCAAGGAATAGCAGTACAAGAAAGATCATATATCAAATTTAAAAATATCAGTTGTACACTCATCATAGGTAAAAAAGGAATAAATGCGCTGGCTGCAAGCACTGAAAACATATTTCCAAAGTTTGATGAAGCAGTCATTTTTATATATTTTATCATATTCGCATATGTTTTACGTCCTTCTATTATCCCTTCTTCAAGTACCATAAGATCTTTTTCCAGAAGAATAATATCTGCTGATTCCTTGGCAATATCTACAGCTGTATCTACTGATATCCCAATATCTGCTGCTTTCATAGCTGCTGCATCATTTATTCCATCTCCCATAAAACCAACAGTATGTCCATTATCACGAAGTATTCTTACTATTCTAGCTTTTTGATCAGGCGAAAGTTTTGCAAATACACTTATATTTTCTGCTGATTTTCCTAATTCATAATCAGTCATTTTATCTAAATCAGATCCTAGCAATATTTTTTCTACTTTAAGACCTACTTTCTGACATATACTTCTAGTAACCTTATCATTATCTCCAGTTAATATTTTAGTTACAACTCCATATTCTTTTAATGCCTGTATAGCCTTAGCTGTTGTTTCTTTTGGTGGATCAAGAAAAGCAAGATATCCTATAAGAACCATATCACATTCATCTTTTACTCCAAAAGCCCCTACTGGAGAAGGATTTGTCTTTTGTGCAACTGCTATAACTCTCATTCCATCTTCATTAAAATTATTCACTGTTTGAAGTATATCTTTTTTTAATTCATCATTTAAAAGTTCTACTTTCCCTTTGTATTCCACATGTTTGCATATAGAAAGCATCTCTTCTACTGCTCCCTTAGTAATCATTTGTGTTTTTCCATTATTATCTTCAACAACTACTGTCATACGACGACGAGAAAAATCAAATGGTATTTCATCTACTTTCTTATACATTTCAGCTAGACTTTTTAATGATTTATCTTCTTTACTTTCTTCTTCAGTTCTTTGAATTATTGACACATCCATAAGATTTTTAAGTCCTGTCTGATACCAGCTATTGAGAAAAGCATGACGCAATACTCGACTATCTTCTTTTCCATGAACATTCATATGATATTCTAATACTACTTTATCCTGTGTCAAAGTTCCAGTTTTATCTGTACACAGAATATCCATAGCTCCAAAATTCTGAATAGAATTAAGGTTCTTTACAATAGTTTTTTTCTTTGACATAGAAACTGCACCTTTGGCTAGGCAAGTAGTCACTATCATAGGCAGCATTTCAGGAGTAAGTCCCACAGCTATTGATACTGCAAAAAGAAAAGCTTGTATCCAATTTCCCTTTGTCATCCCATTAATAAAGAACACTACTGGAACCATTACTAACATAAAACGGATAAGTACCCATGAAACTGAATTTACTCCTTTTTCAAAACTTGTAACTATTGGTTCTTCTGATATTGATTGTGCCATTGAACCGAATATAGTATCATTCCCAACAGAAATTACTATTCCAGTTGCTGCTCCACTAATAACATTGCTCCCCATAAACACAAGGTTGTTATATTCTGTAATAGCTTCTTTTTTTCTTTTAGATACTTCTGGTATTTTTTCAAGAGGTTCACTTTCACCAGTTAAAGCTGACTGACTAATAAATAAATCTTTAGCTTCAATTATTCTCATATCTGCAGGAATCATATCCCCAGCTGCAAGATGTATTATATCTCCTACTACAACTTCCTCCAATGGTATCTCTTTTTTTCCATCTTCTATTCTCTCTACACATGTAGTAGTAGTTATCATTTCAAGAAGTCTTTCTGCTGCATTATTGCTTCTTGCTTCCTGTACAAAACGAAGTGCCCCTGATATTACTACCATAGTTAAAATTATTGTCACAGTCATAATATCTACATCTTCAGGTGTATTATGGTAAATAGGAATAATAATATCAGTTATCCCTGAAACTATTGCTAAACAAAAAAGTATTGCTGTAAATGGATTTACAAAAGCATCACATATTCTTTTAAACAGAGATTTTTTCTTTCCATGTGTTACCTTATTTTTTCCATATTTTTCTCTAGAAAATTTTATTCTTTCTTTTGCAATTCCTTTTGCTGTACTTCCAAATCTTTTTAATATATCAGCAATATCATTATTTGCTGCATATTCCATTCTTAAATTTACTTCATCTTTTTGAATTGCTTTTTCCACATTTTTTCTTAGATAATTTTTCTTTATTTTTTCTTTCATCATTGGTCTGTTCCTCCTTTACTTTCTAAATAAGCTCTTGAAAATAACAGAACATAGCTGAAAGAACAAAGATATTATATTTTTACAGAGCAGAAGGACAGACAATCAGTCTTGTCTTTTCTACTCATACTCTGCCCTTTCAGGTCTGTACTGTTACTACTTTCCGTGTCCATCCTTCTCACCTCACTAATTTCTAAATTGTTTTTAATAAAAAAATCCCATACCAAAGCAAAAACAATGGTATGGGATATATCCCAAAATACAAAAACCATCACTAATATGATCTATGCCACCGTTTGAGCTTTAACTCTGCAGGGCGGTGAAATTGCATTAGATGATACCTTGGTTTCGATATCGCCTGTTCAAACCAACGCATAGTGTCTCCACTATTTTGCGGCAGCAATCCATATCCCTGTAGTAGCCTTACCTACCGGATCTATTTTATTCATGTTCATTGTAGATGTTATTTTTATTTTTGTCAAGACATTTTTTTAACATAAAAATCAAAACAATCTTCTTTACACTTAATAATCAACAAAAAAACTTCTAATTTCATGTTAATTTTTACTTTTTTAGGCTTGATATTTCAATTTACCTTTTACAAAAGTCATATCAACAGAATAATCATTATTCAATACAACAAGATCGGCATCTTTTCCTTCGGATATTTCTCCAGTATTAAGTCCAAACTCCTTAGCTGCATTTGTACTTGTCATTTTAACTGCATCAAAAATACTATATCCTAATTCAATAATATTTTTAAATGCTTTATCTAAAGTAAGAACACTTCCTGCAAGTGCATCATTACTTACAAGTCTTGCCTGGCTATCTTTTACATAAACATCAAGTTCACCAAGTTTATAATTTCCATCTGGAAGTCCTGTTGCACTCATAGCATCTGTGATACATTCCACTTTATCCACACCTTTTGCTTTCAACATAAGTCTTACAGCTTCTGGATGCACATGTATTTTATCAAATATAACTTCTGCCATTACAGCATCACTGCTTAATACAGCTCCTACTACTCCTGGTTCTCTATGAGTAAATCCTCTCATACCATTATATGTATGTGTTGAATGGCTCAATCCAGCTTTTATAGCTTTTTGTACATCGTCAAAATATACAGCTGAGTGTCCCACTGACACTACTACACCATTTTCCTTTAAGAATTTGATTGCTTCCAGTGCAGCATCATCTTTAGGTGACAAAGAAAATAATTTTACAAGTCCTGGTTTAATATTTAAATACTCTTTTATTTCTTCTATGCCAGCTGGTTTCATATATTTTTCATTTTGAGCTCCCTTATATTGTATATCAAAATATGGTCCTTCCATATGAACTCCAAATATATTAGCTCCATCTAATTCTTTATTTTGTACTTCTGCCACTTTCTCCAAAACACTTTTTAAAGTTTCTTTTGTACTTGTAAGAGTTGTAGCAAGAAAGTTAGTTGTTCCATGTTTTACTACAAAAGATGAAATAGTTTTTAGTGCCTCTACAGTTCCATCCATAGCATCTGCACCATATGCACCATGAATATGTGCATCAATAAATCCAGGTACTACATATTTTCCTTTTAAGTCTATTCCATTCTCATATAAAGGATTTTCATTTTCTGTTATTTTTTTTATTTTGCCATCTATTACTAATAAATCTCCTGAAACAATTCTATTCCCTAAAACAAATTTCCCATTTTTTAAAAGTATTTTTTCCATATACCTCATCTCCTTTTGGGTTTTTGAATTTTAAAAACATAATTTTTATCTTATAACAATATTTTATTACATTTTCTACTTTTTCTCAACCATTTTTTTATTCTTGCCCAAAAAGAAACTTCAGCATATAAATAATTTCCTCTGCCAGATTTAAATATCTTCATAAATCAGCTCCTACCTCTAATTACTAAAATTATATTTCTTCTTCAATAGTCTCTTCATTATCCCCATCAAAATCTAATGCGTCATTTTCATCAGATTCAGTACTTTGTGTCGCTTTCTTTTTAGAAGGTTTAGTATCCAGTCCACCTTTTTCTATTATTTCCAACACTTTTTTCTCTATTTGTCCAAACAACTCAGGTTCTGTTTCAAGCCTTGCTTTTACATTTTCTTTACCCTGTCCTAACCTGATATCTCCAAAACTGAACCAAGCTCCTGATTTAGCTACTATGTCATTATTCAAAGCTATTTCCATTATTTCTCCTACTCTAGTTATTCCCTTTCCATACATTATTTGAAAAGCTGCTTCCTTAAATGGAGGTGCTACTTTATTTTTTGTAACTTTTACTACTGTTTCATTTCCTATTACCTCATCACCTTGTTTTACTGAGCCTATTCTTTTTACTTCCAATCTTACTGAAGAATAAAATTTTAAGGCTTTTCCTCCAGTAGTTGTAGTTTGAGGTCCAAATCCAAATCCTCCAATTTTGTCTCTAATTTGATTAATAAATACCATTGTAGTTTTTGATTTATTCAGTGTTGCAGTAAGTTTTCTCAAAGCTTTTGACATAAGTCTTGCCTGAAGTCCCATCTGCTGATCTCCCATTTCTCCATCAATTTCCACTTTTGGTACAAGAGCTGCTACTGAGTCAACTACTATAATATCTACAGCATTTGATCTTACAAGCATATCTGCTATTTCAAGGGCTTGCTCTCCAAAATCTGGCTGAGATATAAGCAGTTCATCCACATCTACTCCTAAAGCTTTTGCATATACAGGATCTAAAGCATGTTCTGCATCTATAAATGCTGCTATTCCTCCAGCTTTTTGTGCTTCTGCTACAATATGAAGAGCTATTGTTGTTTTTCCTGAACTTTCTGCTCCATATACTTCTATTATTCTTCCTCTAGGTACTCCTCCTACCCCTAATGCTATATTAAGGTTTAAACTTCCAGTTGAAATAACTTCTACATTCATACTTAGGTTATTCCCAAGTTTCATTATAGATCCTTCTCCAAATTCTTTTGATATTTGTTTTATAGCTAGATCTAATGCTTTTTCCTTACTCATTTCTTCATTTTTTTTAGCTGCCATACAAACCACCTCTTTTTTCATTCTATATATATTTATATATAGATACTATCATATTTTTTTTCTTTTGTCACTCAATTTTCATAATTTCTTTCTATAATGATATATAATATAAAAAACTAGAGGAGTGTTCTAATGATTTTAACAAAACGTTCTCTTAAAATTATTAACTTATTCCTCACTGGAAATAAGTTTACAATTGATGAACTTGCAGATTTTTTTTCTATAACAAATAGAACTGTGGCAAACAATATAAAAACAATCAAAACTTTTTTAAAAAGCAATGATTTAAATTCCTTAGTAGAAAATGATGGCGTTTACTATATTAAAAGTAAGGATTCTAGATTAATTTCTCATCTTATTTCCAAAGAAGTCATAACTGTAGAAGAAAGAAAAGAATATATTATATTAAAACTACTTACAGATAACTTTATAACATTAAACCCAATAGCTCAAGAACTTGGAATTACAAGAAGAGCTCTTAATTATGATATGACAGATATAAAAGAATTTTTTTCTAACAAAAATATTGAGCTTGTTCCTGTAGCAGGAAAAGGAGTTACCATAGTAGGAAAAGAAACTGATATGAGACAACTGCTCAGTCAATTTATAGAAAAATTATTGATAAAAAAAGGTAATATAAATAAAATATTTCAAAAATTCTTAAAGGTGTTTAATGAAAATTGCAG
>Ga0153982_1000094_pt1 | contig 24627 bp, 23 predicted proteins | sample TSGA066MetaG_FD_104743 | JGI IMG/M metagenome (GOLD analysis project Ga0153982, IMG submission 104743) | Attine ant fungus gardens microbial communities from Georgia, USA - TSGA066 MetaG | ecosystem: Host-associated > Fungi > Mycelium > Unclassified | place: USA: Georgia, Alexander Wildlife...
AAATCGGATAACCAGGAGATAAACAATGCCATACGACTCAAGATCGTCGCTGCCAGACAGCGTTAAAAACGTACTGCCAGCCCACGCCCAGGATATTTATCAGGAAGCTTTTAACAGCGCCTGGGACGAATACAAAGAGAAGAAAGATCGCCGGGGTGATGAGTCACGCGAAGAAGTGGCGCACAAGGTCGCCTGGGCTGCGGTGAAACATCAGTATGAAAAAGGTGACGATGACAAGTGGCATAAAAAACGCTGATGCCAGCGCCGCTATTGCTCCGCTTTCTTTTCCCTTACCAGCAGCCATCGGCTTAAGCCCCCTCCCGCAAAGCGGTTTTTTATTGAGCATTTATTGACGCCGCGCGTGGTTTAATCACGCGCGCGCTGAAGTTTTTCGTTATCAGGCCGATGATAAATTTACGCTTAATTTTACTTTTGAAACGCGCTGTAGCCTTGATCGCAACGCCTTAAATGGCATATTGTCACAAAAGCGTAACGGCGCGATCCTTCTATTTTTTTATCAGCAGCAGGGAATGGGCAGCAGCGGAGAGGTTCAATGTTAACAAGAGATTTCCTGTTAAAAGCGGATTGCAAAACAGCTTTTGGAGCCATCGAGGAATCGCTGTTATGGACCAGCGAGCAGCGAGCGGCTTCCCTGGCGGCTACGCTGACCTGCCGTCCCGATAACAAGCCGGTGTGGATTTTCGGCTACGGTTCACTGATGTGGAATCCGGTATTTGAAGCGGACGAGGTGGCGCAAGGCACGCTAAGCGGCTGGCATCGGGCCTTTTGCCTGCGTTTAACCGCTGGTCGGGGAACCGCGCAGCAGCCTGGCCGCATGCTGGCGCTGAAAGAGGGTGGTGCCACCACCGGTCTGGCGTTTCGTCTGCCGGAAGAGAAGCTGCACGAAGAGCTGGGGCTGCTCTGGAAGCGAGAAATGGTGACCGGCTGCTATCTGCCAACGTGGTGCGAGCTGGCGCTTGACGACGGGCGTAGCGTAACGGCGCTGGCGTTTGTCATGGATCCGCGCCATGAACTTTATGAAACCGACTCTTGCCCACAGACCATTGCGCCATTGATAGCCCAGGCCAGCGGCCCGCTGGGTACCAATGCGCAATATCTTTTCTCGCTGGAACAGGAGCTGAAAAGACGCGGTCTGTATGACGAATGCCTTACCGATCTGGTGCAGCGTGTACGCGATCTTCAGGAATACCACAACGATCTGGTTGGCTAACCCGGCTTCAGGAACCCGGATTAATCAGCCAGGTTCCCGACTTATCGATATCAAGCTCCTGATTGCGCACCGTACCCGTGGCGGAATGTACTTCAATCTTATAATGTCCGGCCGCCAGGTTAAGCGACGCATAGCCGCTGATGTTCGGCTTCACCTCGACAGGCGAGCCGTTCAGCACCACCGTTTCTCCACTGGCCAGCTTCAGATAAACCGTAGCAATCATCGGCTGGTTTGCGGCTACGGTTGCGCTTGCCGGCTTGCTGCTGGCCACAGGCGCAGCATTGCTCTCATTACCGGCGGCGGCAGAAGGTTCGACCTGTGACGAACTGTTATCACGGGTCAGGGCTATGCCTAATCCCACCAGCGCCAGTACGGCGATACCGGCAGCGATAGCCAGAGGCTTTGCCATCTTATGATGGCGCAGGGAAGCATACTCCGCGCTGGCCGAAGCGGGAGCGATAATAATCGGCGGCTGCTCCGGCGGACGTTCTGGCTCTTCCTGCAGGAGCGCGGGAGGCTCTTCCGGCATTATCGTGACGCTGCTGACCAGCTCTTCTACCGTGCTGACCGGTAGCGCAATCAGCGCTGCAAATTCATCAACCGACTGCGGACGATCCTGCGGCTTCATGGCCAGCGCGCGGTCAATCGCGTTCAGCAGCGGTAACGAAAATCCTTCCGGGCGAAGCTGGGCCAGCAGCTGGTAGCGGTCTTCGATGCAGCGCACCACGCTCACCGGCGGCGGGCTTCCCGTGACCAGCGTGTGCAGTACGGCACCCAGCGCATAAATATCCGTCCAGGGGCCCTGGTCGCTGTCGCTCTCCTCGCTGTACTGCTCAATCGGCGCATAGCCGGGTTTCAGCATGATTTCCGTCTGGTCAGAAAGGTTGCCGATAGTTTTACGGGCGGAACCGAAGTCCAGCAGCACCGGCAGCTGGTTATCCTGAATCTGAATGTTATCCAGCGAGATATCGCGATGCAGATAGCCAGCCTGATGAATGGTGTCGATAGCGCCGAACAAAGGCGGCAGCAGCTGACGGATCCACGCGTCGGTGACGGTTTCCGGACTGCCAAGCTGCCACTCTTTCAGCGTCATGCCGCTGTAATAGAGCGTGCCCATATAGGCGGTACCGTTCTCTTCCCAGAAGCGCAGAACATGCAGCAGTCCGGGATGGTTGAACCGCGCCAGCAGGCGGGCTTCCTGAATAAAGCTGTTTAAACCGGCGGCAAAAAGTTTCTGATAGCGTTCGCCGCGCAGCGTAATCGTCAGTTTCTCATCCCGCGAGACCAGCGAAACGGGCAAATATTCTTTAATAGCGATGGTGCGCTCAAGCAGGTGATCCCAGGCGCGATAGACAATGCCGAAGCCGCCGCCGCCGATGACCTCTTTAATCTCAAATTCATTGAAGCGGTGCCCGGCCGGGAGGGCGTTGGGCACGCTTTTATTATCGTTTGCCGACATAGTAAACACTCTCTAAGTGCTAACGGCCTTTCTCTGGTAAGAGAAAGGGTCAGTTAACAGTGCGCCAGGCGCCAATAGCCGGATCGGCCAGGTCTGCATGCAGGTCATCTACCAGCAGCACATTAATTTTAGTTTGTGGATCCGCCAGGCTGCTCCAGCTTTTACGCAGCGCTTCCACGCGGCTTTTAAGCTGTAGCGGATCGGCGGCCTGGCTTTTACTCATTTTTACCAGCAGCGTGCCTTCAAATGACCAGACGTGCAGCAAAGGGTTGAACGTCAGCAGCAGCCAGCTGTCCGGGGCATCTTTTTTGCTGACCACCAGCCGCTGGTTATTGGCTGCCACGATGGTCAGCTGGCCGCCAGCCGGATGCAGATTGCGTAACGGCAGCCCCTGATAAAACTGTACGGCAATCGATTGGGTTTTACCGCCGCTGGCGAGCAGCAGCTCGCTTTTGCCTTCCAGCCAGCCTTCCGTTGAGCAGCTCATGTGCTTCGCATCAGGGATAAACAGCGACTGGCCTTTTTCGTCCCACCAGGTGCGGAAGTGACAACCGCCGGGCAGGTCAAAATGCTGGAGCGGCGCGTTGTTGGCCGGTTGCGACAGATCCAATGGTTCGGCATTGCTGGCGGTGGCCGTTGCCGTGCCGTCAGCGATAACGATAGGGCGCCAGTTCTGCTCTCTGGAAGCGGTGCCGGAAGCCAGCACGGAACCGGCTTCGTTAGCCATCCGCCACGGCAGTTCGTCCAGCTTACCGCACTGGTTATTCAGCAGCTTGCCCACGCGCGGTAAAAAATTATTCAGCACGCTCGACTCTTTGCTTTTCCCTGAAACGATACGCAGATGGATACTCTCCTGACACCAGTCTTTTGGCGCGTTACTTTCCACGTTGTCGATAAACACCTCCAGCGCCAGGCTGGGGGAGTAAACCACGCGGTAATCTTCCGCCTGAGCGGCGGTTGCAAACAACAGGGTAAGAGCCGGCAACCAGAATTTCATAACGTTCCTTGGTTAATCACGCGATGGGAGAAAGCGAGTAGAGTCCGCCATCGATTGTAACAGGGTAGTATCCTGCGGTGAGCCAACCCATACGGCCACCGCGCTTAAATTGTCGTTCGGGTCGCTGCGGCAAATCGCTTTCTGCATCAGCGCCAGCCACTCCTGCGGCGAACTGACCATGCGCAAAGCCTGTTCCATTTCGCTCGCCTTCAGGCTGCACCAGAAGCCGTCCGTACAGACCAGAAAAGCGTCGCCGTCTTCCAGCGGCGTCACTTCACTGTAGCTGGCGGACTGCACAACCTCCGTACCGAGTGCATTATAGAGTAAGTTGCTGTTAATGCCGGAATTATCTACGCCGGCCTCTTTTAACTGCTGGGCCAGGCTGTGATCGCTGGTCACGGCATGAATAAAGCCGCGGCGGAAGTGGTAAATGCGGCTGTCGCCCGCGTGCGCCCACCAGGCCAGCTGGCGATCGCGGTCAATAAACAGGGCCGCCAGCGTGGTACTCATCTGCTTAAAATTCAGATTTTTCTTCTGCGCCTGGCGAATCGCTTCTTGTGCCTGTTCTATCAGGCTTTTGCTGTCGCAGGGCGTAAAAGGGCGATCGTCTATCTTTTCCATCAGCACGTCACGGGCAATGCGGGCTGCCTCGCCGCCACCGGCCGTGCCGGCCACCCCATCGCAAACCAGAAAGCAGGCGCAATGGTCGCCAGCCCATGCGCCGGTTTCATCCTGATTGCTCTCACGAGCGCCCGTCTGCGACGTGGCGGCATAATTTATCTTCATTCTTGTTCCGGTCTGATTTGTGAATCCTTGTACTGATTCACTTCCATGTCATAGGCCTGGAGAAAAGCATCACCGAAAAGAGTGTGAAAATCGTCCTCTATTTCGCCTGACGTGTTCTGATAATGACGTAAGAAATAGTCCCACAGGGCGGCTTTTTTTACGGGTTTCAGGCCTATCCGTGGCAGATTGCCGTCGCGGCGTGCGTGGTCTTCCAGCCGCTGCGGATTAAAAGATTGCAGCATGGCCGCGATGATGGCGCGAATACCGGCAATCATGCCCAGCTGATGCGCCTGCAAGTCAACCAGCGCGTCGCGTACCGCCTGCTCCGGCGGCATAAAGCCAGGCATCTGGCTCTGATAAATCTGCATCAGCACCGTTTTGCCGGAAGGCAGGATCTTAAACGGGTTATTGGCCTCGTTAAGGATCATAGTCATCTCGGCCTTCACGCCGCGCTTGAGAATCGATCTTGATGAAAGCAGGGCAACGGTTCCCTGAGAAAAAAGGCTCAGCATTCTGCCGGTGATGCGCATCTGTTCTTCGGTAAAAGGCGGCTTACCCGGCCCGCTTTCCAGCCCCATGCCTTCCATCAGCGCCGCCAGCAGCCGCTGCTCGTTTCCTTCGTCGGCGGTCTTTTCTGCATGAGGAAGCTCGCGGGCGACGGGATCGATATCTAAACGGGCGTCGCTCTGCCGGTTTTGCGGCTGGCGTACGTGTGCCGCTTCTCGCTCCGGCGGCGGCGTGATAATCGGCATCTGCTCATTAAGGATGCCTAAAGGATCTTCCGGCAAATGCTGATTTTTGCCAAACAGCGCCAGCGGGTCGACGTCGCTAAACGCGGCTTCCTGCTTGCGGGTCGGGTCGCTGACCGCGATTTGATAATCGCCGATACCCAGCATATCGCCATGCTGCAGCAAAATTTGCTTACCGCGCGCCAGCGGCGCATGGTTATGTAAAACCGCAATCACGCTGCCGTGATTGGTCAGGCGGCATTCGCCATTCCCGGCAACGTGAACCACGGCCTGCAGGCGGGAAATGGCACGTTCGCTGTCCGGCAGAACCAGATCGTTATCAACGCTACGTCCTATGGTGCCGCCGGGCGGCACAAAGTCACGGGTCGTCACGGGCGCGTCGGTTTTACTCTCAATTATGGTAAATCGCATGCGCTTTTCCTGAAAGCCGGGGCCATAAAATAACCCTATTCAAACATGGGTGGATAGAGTCCATGTCGACCCGGCTGCGCGACGGCGGCCGGATCGAATAGCTGTGAAAATAGCTGCGCGGTCAGATTACCGCTGTGTTTATGGCTGGCTAAAGGATAGCCGTCGCTCTGGTTAGTCCACCAGTAGCTGGTATAGCGCATCGGGTCGAAGCGGCTGGCCACCTCATGCCAGGCCAGCGTACAGGGAAGATCCTGATAGCCGATAACATCCATGATATCTGAACGCCCGGTGTCGGGCTGGGAAAGCGGCGGCAGGTTCAGCAGCGCCTGCTCCAGCTGGGTGGGCGTCAGGGTTTTGGTCACGGCCTGGTAAAGCGTGTCGCCCAGCGCCTGAAACCAGTCGCCCGAGACGGCCAACTGCGCCGGATGCCAGTGGCTGACCGGCACGCTCTGTAGCGCCAGCAAAGGCCAGCTGCGGCCAACGCGATCGCGCGACGGCAGCAGGCAGCCAATCTGCACGCGCTGCACGCCAAGCGTCGCGGGCAGCGCAAAATTCCAGACCGGCGCACGGCTGAAAAGCTCACTGACTCCGTCGCCATGCTGATACCAGTGCGATAAACCCAGCTGAAACCAGTTTGACCAGCTGGCAACCACGCGCTCAGGGATGCGGCGCTGCAAAAAATCGCCGGTACCCGGCAGCTTGCCGTACCAACCCAGCTCATTTTTTTCCGGCATGATAATGACCCTTCCGGCTAGTTAGTCGTGACCTGAGACGACGGAGCAAAAACAGCGGCCGTTTTGCCGACGGCGTGGGCATTATTCAGATCGAGCGCCATTTTTCTCATGATCAACGTATTATCACGGGCAAACGGCGATGTCTGGATCTGCCTGTCCAGCAGTTGGCTCAGATGCCAGTCAAGCTGCTGAAGCTGTCGGGTCGTTACGCTGGCGGGCAGCGTACGCTGTAAATTCTGCATCACCCATCCACGTAAAAATTCACCGTCATAGCTGCGCGGCTGATAGAGCATCTGGTAGGCGCGCAGAGCATTACGGCTGAAATCACTGTCTTCGCCTTTATCATTACGCAAGGTCTGCGTGATGTTTTGCGCGACGCGCGGCAGCAGCAAAGTTTTCAGCGCATTCTGATAAAAGCCCTGCGCGGCCGCGTTAATCTGGTCGCCGCGGTAAAGACCCGCACGCATGCTTAACGGCGGATCCTCCAGCGAAAAGCTGTCGCTCTGCGGCAGGGCCACCAGACTATTTAAGAAGGGTAGCAGATCCAGGATGCTCCCGTTGTTGTTACGCAACAGCTTCTGCGCCTGCTGGTCTACCGGCGGCAAACGATCGGCAACCTGCTGCAAATAGTGCTGATTTTTATAATAGCTGGTACTCCAGAGAAGCGTTGCCAGCAGCAAGGCCAGTCCCACAGACGCGTAGCCCGTCCAGTGTAAAAGACGGTTGCGGCGCTCCCAGAGCCTGTCGCTGCCCGCCAGGCCGCTTTCCTGAAAAATCAGATCGCTGAGCAGGGAATGGATAAAATAACTCTGGCCTTTATTGGCCGGGATTGGCGCATTGCGGTGCACGGTATCCCAGCTGGCAATCGAGTGGCTGGACGCCAGCGGCAGCTGTAGCTTGCGCGTCAGCTCGCCCATGATGCGGTCAAAAGGTAACCCTTCCTGCGTGCCGCTGGTGAAAAACAGTCCGCGCGCCGCCCAGGGCATTTCACCTTTTTCCGGTTTAAAAACGATATCGAGATATTCAGCCAGCAGCGGACGCAAGGAGGCGAACTCCTGCGGAAAAAGAAAGCAGTCGGCGCGCTGGGTTAAATCGTTTTCCTTCGCCATCTTAACGGATAAGTCGTTTTGCAGACGCAGCGACAGTTCGCGGAACTGCTGGTCAAACAGCGCGGCCGTAGAGACTTCGCTGGCGCTGTCCGTGCTCCAGGGAAAGGTAAATCCCCAGATACGGTCGCGCTGGCTTTTATCCAGCGTGCCGTTATAACTCATAAAGCCCTTCAGCAGATCGGTTTTGGTCACCATGACATAGACCGGAAAATGGATGCCGGTTTGCTGATGTAGCTCCGCCATGCGGCTGCGCAGGGATTTGGCCTGGGCAATACGAACATCGGCGGAGTCGCTTAACAGATCCGCCACGCTGATAGTCATAATGACGCCGTTAATCGGCTGGCGGGCGCGATAGCGCTTCAGCAGCTGGATAAACGCCTGCCATTCGCTGGCGTCTCTGGCCCGCTGGCTTTCCTGTAGGGTATAGCGTCCCGCAGTGTCCAGCAGCACGGCCTCGTTGGTAAACCACCAGTCGCAGTGGCGCGTGCCGCCCACGCCGCGCAGGGCGCTTCTGCCCAGCGTTTCGCCAAGCGGAAACTCCAGTCCGGAATTAATCAGGGCCGTGGTTTTTCCTGCGCCCGGCGCGCCGACGATGATGTACCAGGGCAGCTGGTAAAGATACTGGGAGCTGAAACGCTGTAGCCAGCCACGCTGCCGTTTCTGGCGCTGGCCGGGAAAATGGGTCTTTTTCAGCAGCGTGGCCGCTTCGCTGAACAGCGCGCTGAGCAACTCTTCCGCCGCCGCCTGTTCAGCATGCTCGACGCTAAACTGCTGGAGATTATTCAGGAGCTTGTTGTTAAACCAGGCGCGATAGAGCTGTGGGATCAGCTGGAACAGGATCCACAAAAAGTAGCACAGGCCGATGGCTATCTGACGGTTGATGCTGCTTTCCAGCCAGTGAATGTCGTTGATCGACAGCAGCGGACCGGCAATCCAGATCAGCGCGCTGAACGCGGTTATGCCAAGAAAGCCCCACAGCAGGCGGCTGGAAAACAGGGTAGTAAATATGGAAGACATCAGGATTTCCCCGCGCTGGATTGCACTTCAGGGGCCGGGAACAGGATAATTTCAACCCGGCGGTTGCGCGCCCGGTTTTCGCTGCTGTCGTTAGGCAACAGAGGATTGCTATCGCCACGGCCCTCGCTGCGGATCAAATGGCCCGGCTCCAGCATTTGCTGACGCATCAGTGCGCTGATGCTGTGGGCCTGGGCAAGCGAATATTCATAGTTAGAAGCAAAATGCGCAAAGCGCACGGGCCGGTTATCGGTGTAAACGCTGACCAGCACGGTGCCTTTGATATTGTCCATGGCCGCCGAAACGCGGGTAACGATCGCCCGGCCTTCGGGCAGCAGATCGCTGCCGGAAGGGCCAAAAAGCTTGTCGGCGGCGATAATGACCTTGCTGCCGTTAGCGCCATCCGCCACGTCAAGCTGGCGCGCGGCGATCAGATCGTCCAGCCTTTGCCGCAGATCCAGCAGCGCCTGGGCGGAGCTGCTGCGGGAAATTTCATTGCCCGGCAGCGGCGTTTGCCAGATGGCGCGCAGCAGCGGCTCGGCAGCGTTGCCCAGCCGCCAGTTAAGGCCGGAGTAAATCAGGCAGGCGATAAAGCCGGCAACCGCAATACTGGCCCACAGCGGCACCGGCGGGCGCCACAGCAGATGCTGGCTGGCCGGGGAGAGCGGCTGCGGCTGCGGCATCTGCGGCTGTTCACCTCGGGTATCCGCAATCAGCTGGGCCAGCCGCGTCCTGATGGCGTCACGCTGCAGCCGACCTTGTTCAACCGCACGATAGCGTCCCTCATAACCTAACAGCAGGCAATAATGGATGATCTCGAGCAGCCACAAATGCTGAACCGGCGTCTGGGAGATGCGTGACAGCAGCTGGAAAACCTTTTCGCCACCCCAGCTTTCGTTATGGAACGTAACCAGTAAGCCATTGCCGGACCAGACGCCACGCGTACCCCACGGCGTTTGCGCCGCCGCTTCATCCAGCACGCTGCACAGGCAGTAGCGCGCGCCGATAATCATATCGAACGGCAAACCGGCCTGTTTGCAACGGGCTTCAAACTGACGGATCTCGTCAACCAGCTGTTGACGCAGGCCAGCGGGATCGTCATGCGTTGCCGCCAGACGGATCTGCACGATTGCATTCAGCAAAGGCGCAGCCGCAACAAGCAACGGGTTTTCCTGGCTGACAAAGACAGGCGTGTCAGCATGGTGTTCCAGGGTCATCAGGCTTTACTTTCTCAGCTTTATGGCGTCTGGCAGGCAGGCGCTGGGCAATCTCATCGGAGGTTTAGCCTTCACGGGCCTATTCCAGAATCCAGGTGGCCGTATCGTTATTACGGCAGGCTTTGCTCTGGCCGCCTACGTCAACGCAGACTTTCTTTGTCTTGCGCGGACGAGGGCGATCGCTGCGCAGCGTCGCGTCGTAGAGATCGCTTTTTACGCCCGCTTTAAAAGGCACATAGCCAATCAGCTGTGGCGATTTTTGCGCGTCTGGCTGCTGGTCCGCTGACGGCTCGGCTTCTGCCTCGGCAATAGCCAGCCAGTGATTTTCTACTTCGCCCAACACCATAAACGGCTTGCCGTTTTCCAGATAGCGCACGACCTTACCGCCAAAGTCCGGGCTGGTCATAACGGAAGCGTTGTACAGCGCGCGATAGGTTTCATTGACGGGCGTAAAAGATTGCGGCGCATGCACGGCGTGGCGGTGCGTTAGCGCTACGCCATCCACGTTGGACGTAACCAGGGTATCATCCGTCACCGGAGGAGCCGGAGCCTTGCAGGCTGACAGCGTGAGGACTGCCAGCAGGGTTAACGCGATGCTTGTTTTCACATTGATCCTCGTGAATATCGTCAGTGGGGACAGCGAAATTCCACTCTTTATGTCCTGAGCGCCTCAGGGCTGTGATGACATAAAAATCATTCTGTTTTACAGAAAGATAAAATTTGTATTTAGTCTACATGACGCTTTTGAGAATGGGAACAATTGCGATAGTCCTCGCAACATGTTATTAACGCGACGCGCCCGCAGGCAGCCTTACATTCCCTTAACAGTTTAGCGGAACAATCTGCACGAATTTTGCTTGTTCTCTTTTTTCTGTTCTGCAAGGAGCAAGCATGACGTGCGCTATTCCCTCTGCCTTTAGCTGGCTGCTGGCCTCGCGACGGTGCGAGTTAGCCGGATTAAAAAAGCTGCTGCACACTGGCGAAATGACGGCGGCCCTGAGCCAGCTGATCCATGAACTACAGCGCGAGCGCGGAGCCAGCAATATCTGGATCTGCTCGCAAGGCAGCCTGTTTGGCAAAGAGCTACCCGACCGGGAGCGAGGTCGTTGCGCTTTACGACGCGATCAATACATTGACGCCCAGCGCTTCGAACGCGGCGACGGCCTGCGCAGAGATGCCGCTGTCGGTAATCAAATAGTGGATATTGCTCCAGTCACAGGGCAGAGCGAACATCGACACCTTGTCGATTTTGCTGGAGTCGGCCACCACGTAGACGGTGCTGGCCGATTTGATCATCGCCGTTTTAACTTTGATATCGGTTTCGCTGGGAAAGCTCAGCCCCAGCCTGGGTGAAATACAGGCCGTCGCCAGAAAGAGCTTCTGCGCCAGCACGTTTTCAAAAAAGCTGGCGGCCTTTTCGCCGGAAGTGGAGAGCGTCGGAAACTTAAAGGTACCGCCGGTCAGCAGGATATTAATACCCGGCTCGCCACCCAGCTTTAGCGCAATATTCACCGCCGTGGTGACCACCGACAGCCTGCGAATATGTCCCAGATACTCGGCGATAGCGGTGGTTGTGGTGCCGGAATCGAAAATTACGGTATCCCCATTTTCGATATGCGTAGCCGCCAGCCGGCCAATCGCGGCCTTCTGCTCCAGATGCGTTTGTCGCTCCAGCTGTAGCGCGCCGGTATTTTGCTTGCCGGTCATCAGCGTTGCGCCGCCATGATAACGCTGTACAAATCCTTCCTTTTGCAGCACGCGTAAATCGGTGCGAATGGTAGCTTCCGTCAAATCAAAGGCTTCGGTCAGCTTTTTAACCGTCACGGTGCCATCTTCACGGATCATTTCCAGAATTTTTTCACGTCGCTGTTGCATATCCGCCAGCTGCTCACTTTTGCTTTTCAACCGCTACTCTCCCTTCGCTTTTTTCTGCGTTTCAGCCCGTTTCAGCGCTCTGTTTACCGCAAATAGTAACCCTGGTTGCAGCCGAATGCGAATTTCGCTACGGCGTATTCATTTTCGAATGAAAGCCAAAAGAACGTATATGACAATCTTTTTTTAAGACAACGATCCGCTTCCTGGCGCCGTTTATTTAATAATATGCTGATTTTATTTGTTTTTTATTAAGATCGCTGTTCCCTACCCAAAAGATCGCTTTTGTTTGAAGTTTGAACTGCGCCACATTATGCTTCTTATCGATAGTATATATTTTTATTCGAAAACCAATGTCGCAGGCCGTTAGCCAAAAGCGGACCTGTCACGCGACCCGGAGCTGAGGTAATGATGGATTTTCAGGCAATCAAACAGACAGCGCGCCAGGCCCGGCGTTATGTTCTGCAAATGAATCATCGGGCTGGCAAGGGCCATACGGGTGCCGATCTTTCCGAGGTAGACATCATCTGCACGCTGTTTATGGGCGTCATGGACTGCGGGGCGGCCAGGCCGGATCGGGATCGTTTTATTCTCTCCAAGGGTCACGGCGCGGGCGGACTTTACTGCTGCGCGGCGGCGATGGGCATGATCCAGCCGGAGGTGTTAACGCAGTTTATGGGCGACGACACGCTGCTGGCCGGGCATCCCATCCGGCAGAAGCTACCGGAGCTGGTGGAGATTAACTCGGGCGGTCTGGGACACGGCCTGCCGATTGCGGTAGGGCTGGCGCTGGGCAACCGCCTTGCCGGGCTGGCGCATCGGCGCGTCTTTGTGCTGCTGGGCGACGGCGAGCTGGCGGAGGGATCCAACTGGGAGGCGGCCATGTCCGCCAGCAAGTTCAAACTCGATAATCTGATTGCCATTGTTGACCGTAACCGCCTGCAGCTGGCGGGCAAAACGGAAGACATTATGCCGCTGGAGCCGCTGGCGGATAAGTGGCGGGCCTTTGGTTTTGAGGTGCTGGAGTGTGACGGCCACGATCCGCAGGCAATAGCCGGTGCGGTCAACCAGCCCGGCAGCGGCAAGCCTCGGGTGATCCTGGCCAATACCGAAAAAGGCCACGGCATCTCCTTTATGGCTAACGTCCCGGCCTGGCACCATGCCGTGCCTGACGATCAACAGCTGGCTCAGGGGCTGGCGGAACTGGAGGAACAGTAATGCAAGACTTACGCGACGCCGTTATCGCCACGCTGCTTGCAGAGCAGCAGAAAGGCGCAAATCTTAGCGTGATGGTGGCTGACTCCACCTCTACATCAAAAATCGCGCCGTTTGAAAAAGCGTTTCCACAGCGCGTGATCAACGTCGGCATTGCCGAACAGAACATGGTGGGCATGGCAGCGGGCGTGTCGCTCAGCGGCAGCACGGTCTTTACCGCCAACGCCGCGCCTTTTCTGTTTGCCCGCGCCAACGAGCAGGTAAAAAACGATGTCTGCTACACCGACACCAACGTCAAAATGCTGGGTCTGAACGCCGGGTTTGCCTATGGTCCGCTTGGTGCAACGCACCACTGCACCAACGATATCGCCATTGCCCGCACCTTTGGCAATCTACAGGTTTTTGCCCCGGCCGATGCCGTGCAGGCCAGCGCCGTGACCCGTCACGCTATCTATCATCCTGGCCCGGTTTATATCCGGATGGACAGCGACAAGCTACCGCTGCTGCACGATGAAAGCTGGCGCTTTGTCCCCGGCAAGCCGGAGGTGTTACAGCAGGGCGAAGAAACGGTGGTGTTCTGCCTGGGCACGCTGGCCCACGAGGCGCTGGCAACCGAAGAAAAAGGGATGACGGTGGTGTCGCTGCCGTCTCTGTGGCCGCTGGACGAGGCGGCGGTGGTCAAGCTGATCGCCAGCCACCGTCAGGTCATCACCATGGAAGAACACACGCTAAGCGGCGGGCTGGCCAGCATTATCGGCGAGCTGATGCATAAGCATGCGCTGCACCAGCGCTTTATTCCGCTGGGCATTCCCGCTTACGCCTTTACCCACAGCAGCTCCAGAGCCGCGCTGCGCCGCCAGTTCAATATCGATGCGCAAGGGTTGCTTACCGCATTACAACAGACCGTTGCTGCCTGAGGAGGCAAGGATGAGCAGTGAATATGATGTCAACCTGCGCTACGGCGTAGATAGCAAAGGTGATTTAAGTAATAAGGTGGCGGTGGTCACTGGTGGTCTGGGCGGGATTGCGATGGCCAGCAACCAGATGCTGCTGGAGAAAGGCGCAAGGCTGGCGCTGCTCTATCCCGCCTTTGAACAGAGCAAGGTTAACGACGTGGCGGGCCAGTTTGCCGCCGATAGCGTGCATTTTATCGAGTGCGACGTAACCGATCCGCAATCCGTAAATAACGCCTTTGCCGAAGTCATTAGCCATTACGGCCAGATCGATATCCTGGTGAACTGCGCAGGCTACGTGATGCTGCAACCGGTGCTGGAAACGGACTTCGACGAATGGCAGAAACAGCTGGCGGTCAACCTTACCGGCCCGTTCCTTTGCTCGCAGGCGGCGGCAAAACTGATAATCGAGGCGGGCAAGGGCGGAAAAATTATCAACATCGCCTCGCAGGCCGCTTCTGTCGCTATCGACAACCACGTGGCCTACACCTCGGCCAAGGCGGGTCTGCTCGGCATGACCAAAGTGATGGCTAAGGAGTTTGCACCGCACAAAATCAACGTCAATACGCTCTCGCCGACCGTGGTGCTGACGCCAATGGGTGAAAAAGCCTGGCGCGGCGAGAAGGGCGAAGCGATGAAAAAACTGATCCCGCTCGGGCGCTTTGCCTATACCGATGAGATCGCGGCGGCAGTGCTGTTCTTTGCCGGTAACGGCAGCGACATGATCACCGGGGCCGATCTGATGATCGATGGCGGTTTCACTATCTGGTAACACTCTTTGCACGTACCCGTACCCTACAAATAATGATAAGGCAACGCACCTATGAACATGCGATTACTTCTGTTAGCTACCGCTGGCGTTTTATGCACCCAGGCTGTCAACGCGGCGGAAAAAGGCACCATTATGATTCTGGTCAACTCGCTGGATAACCCTTATTACGCCTCTGAGGCGAAAGGGGCCAACAGCAAGGCGCAGGCGCTGGGCTATAAAACGTCGGTGCTGTCGCACGGCGAAGATGTGAAAAAGCAGAACGAGCTGATCGACGCCGCTATCGGTAAAAAAGTGCAGGGGATTATCCTGGACAACGCCGACTCAACCGCCAGCGTCGCCGCCGTGCAGAAAGCCAAGGACGCCGGGATCCCGGTGGTGCTGATCAACCGGGAAATTCCGGTAGATAACGTCGCGCTGCGACAGATAACCCACAATAACTTTCAGGCGGGATCGGACGTCGCTAACGTCTTTGTGGAAAAAATGGGCGAAAAAGGCAAGTACGCGGAGCTGACCTGTAATCTCGCCGACAACAACTGCGTTACCCGTTCCAAATCTTTCCATCAGGTGATTGACCAGTACCCCGATATGCAAAGCGTGGCTAAGCAGGATGCTAAAGGCACCCTGATCGACGGCAAGCGCATTATGGACAGCATCCTGCAGGCGCATCCGGACGTTAAGGGTGTGATCTGCGGCAACGGCCCGGTCGCGCTGGGCGCTATCGCAGCCCTTAAGGCGGCAAACCGTAACGACGTGGTGGTGGTGGGCATTGACGGCAGCAACGACGAGCGCGACGCGGTGAAAGCCGGCACGCTGAAAGCGACCGTGATGCTACAGGCGCAGGCTATCGCGGCCGAGGGTGTCAGCGATCTTGATAACTTTATCCAGCACGGCACCAGGCCAGAAAAACAGCGGGTGATGTTCCGCGGCATGCTGATAACCCCGGACAACGCGGCAAAAGTGCAGGATTTTAGCTATCAACCCTGACCGCTAAGGCGGGCCGAAAGGAGAAACCTATGTCCAGGCGAATCTGGCTGGCAGGGGCGGTGCTTGCCCTGGCCGGCTGCCGGATCGTGTCGCAGCAGGAGCTGGCCGATTTAAAAAATCCGCCCAACCCTCAGCTGGCGAACGTGGCTGCCAGCTGGCAGCAAAAAATCGTGCCGCAGATACAGCATGACGCCAGAGCGGTAAATGAGCTGCTGGCCAGCCTGGCCGCGGCAAAAGACTTTGACAGCGCCTGCCAGCAATATGGCTATCGCAGCCAGCAGGAAAACCCCTGCGTCTTTGCGGTCAGGATAACCGGCACGGTGCAGTCGGTTGATACCACCTCGCGCAGCGGCAAAATGACCGTAAAAGACCGCAGCGGGCAAAGCGTGGTGGTGCAGACCGGGCCAATCCTGCGCGGTACGGCGCTGCGCGACGGTTATAAAGGGGCCAGCTATCAGGACTTCAACGATCAGGTGCTGTTTGGCGACTACGGCCGCGCTATCAATCAGCTGGCCGCTGACGAGATACAAAAACTCAAGCCCAAACCCGGTGACGCCGTGGATGTCGTCGGCGTTTTCAGCAGCTGGGATATCCCGCAAAACGTCCCGGCTGTTACCCCAGCCCGCGTTGTCCGTCAATAAGGAGCGCAGTATGGCATACCCTGAAGCGCACGCCGGGCCGCTGCCGGAAGTGATTATCGAAACCCGTCATCTTTCTCGCCTCTATCCCGGCGTCACCGCGCTGGATCAGGTTAACTATCGCGTCTGGCGCAACAAGGTCAACGTGCTGATAGGCGAAAACGGCGCGGGCAAATCCACCATGATGAAAATGCTGGCGGGGGTAGAGACGCCGTCGTCAGGGCAGATTTTGCTGGACGGCGAGCCGGTAACGCTGGGGTCGACCCGCCAGGCAGAAAAGCAGGGCATCAGCATTATTTTTCAGGAGCTGAACCTGTTTCCCAATATGAACGTGATGGACAACATCTTTATCGGCAACGAGTTTTTCCAGCGCGGCCGCATTAACGAAAAGTATCAGTACCAGCTGGCGAAAACGCTGCTGGAGCGGCTGGGGCTGGATATCGATCCCCGGACGCCGCTGGGCGAGCTGGGCATTGGCCACCAGCAGCTGGTCGAGATTGCCCGCGCGCTCTCCAAAGATACGCGCGTCCTGATCATGGATGAGCCAACCTCTGCGCTCAGCCAGTCGGAAGTCAAAGTGCTGTTTAACGTTATCGCCGCGCTGAAGCGGCGTGGCGTTACCCTGATCTATATTTCGCATCGCCTGGAAGAGCTGATGGAAATTGGAGACCACATTACCATTTTCCGCGACGGACGCTTTATCAGCGAGCGCGACGTACAGGATGCCAGCGTGCCCTGGATTATTGCGCAGATGGTGGGCGACAAAAAGAAACAGTTTGACTACCGCGCGGCGGAGCCGGGCGAAACGGTACTGGAAGTCAGTGGGCTAACCGCGCTGGCGCAAAACGGCGGTTACAAGCTGAATAACGTCTCTTTTTCGCTGCGCAAGGGTGAGGTCATCGGGATTTACGGCCTGCTGGGCGCCGGACGCACCGAGTTATTTAAAGGGCTTATCGGGCTGATGCCTTGCCAGAGCGGCAGCGTCACGCTAAACGGCGAATGCCTGGACAAGCGCAACTTTCAGCAGCGGCTGAAAAAAGGCATCGCGCTGGTGCCGGAAGATCGCAAAGGCGAAGGGGTGGTCGAAACCATGTCGATCAAAACCAATATGACGCTCAGCGATCTCAGCCTGCGAGGCTTTCGCCGGGCGCTGAGCTGGCTTAAACCGGCTGAAGAAGCGGAGCGCGTTGACGGCATGATCCAACGGCTGGCCATCAAGGTCAGCGATGCGGAACTGCCCGTGATCTCCCTGAGCGGCGGCAATCAGCAGAAAGTCGTGCTGGGCAAGGCGCTGATGACCGGGCCAAACGTGGTGTTGCTGGATGAGCCCACGCGCGGCATCGACGTGGGGGCGAAAAGCGATGTTTACCATCTGGTCGGTTCGCTGGCGCAGCAAGGGCTGGCGGTGATGTTCTCGTCTTCCGAGCTGGACGAGGTGATGGCCCTGGCTGACCGCATTCTGGTGATGGCGGACGGCAAGATCACCGCTGACTTACCGCGTGCGGAGGCGACGCGTGAAAAGCTTATCGCCGCCTCCACTCCCCAGGATTAGTTGAACGCAGGCCAGCCCGTAAGGGACGTTGAGGATAACAAAATGAACCATAAATACCTGCTTTACATGTATCTGTTAAAGGCGCGCACTTTTATTGCGCTGCTGCTGGTGGTGGGCTTTTTTAGCATTATGGTGCCTAACTTTTTCACGCCGTCGAACCTGTTGATCATGACCCAACACGTTGCGATCACCGGGCTTCTCGCCATCGGCATGACGCTGGTGGTGCTGACGGGCGGGATCGATCTTTCCGTGGGCGCGGTGGCGGGGATCTGCGGCATGATCGCGGGCGCTTTGCTAACCAACGGCCTGCCGCTCTGGGAGGGAGCCAGACTCTTTCTAAACGTGCCGGAAGTGCTTCTTGTCGTAGCGCTGGCGGGCGTCGTCATTGGGTTAATCAACGGGACGGTGATCACTCGCCTGGGCGTGGCACCTTTTATCTGCACGCTGGGCATGATGTATGTTGCGCGCGGCGCGGCGCTGCTGTTCAACGACGGCAGCACCTATGCCAACCTGACCGGCCTGCCGCAGCTGGGCAATACCGGCTTCTCACTGCTCGGCTCCGGCACCTTTCTGGGCGTCTATCTGCCTATCTGGCTGATGGTGGGTTTTTTGCTGGCCGGGCTGTATATCACGCGCAAGACGCCGCTGGGCCGTTATATCTACGCCAGCGGCGGCAACGAGGCGGCCGCGCGGCTGGCCGGTGTGCCGATCATCAAGGTCAAAATCTTTGTTTACGCCTTTTCCGGACTGTGCGCGGCGCTGGTTGGCCTGGTGGTGGCGTCCCAGCTGCAAACCGCCCATCCGATGACCGGGAATATGTTTGAAATGGACGCCATTGGTGCAACGGTGCTGGGCGGCACCGCGCTGTCCGGCGGCCGTGGTCACGTTTCCGGTTCGATTATCGGCGCGTTTGTCATTGTCTTTCTGGCCGACGGCATGGTGATGATGGGCGTCAGCGATTTCTGGCAGATGGTGATCAAAGGCCTGGTGATTGTCAGTGCGGTAGTGATTGATCAGTTCCAGCAGCGTTTGCAAAGCAAGGTGGTGCTGATGCGCCGTCACGAAAAAAAGCAGACGCCGACGCTTTCTGAGGTGAGCCATGGCTAGAGAACTGATTATTGCGCTCGACGAAGGCACCAGCAACGTCAAGGCGGTGGCAATCGACGCGCGCGGACAGATAGTTTACAAGGCTTCGCGCCCGCTGTCGGTCAATACGCCGCAGTCGGGCTGGGTAGAGCAGGACGGCATGCTGCTGCTGGAGACGTCGCTGACGGTAGTGCGCGAAGCGATCCAGGCGGTGGGTGACAAATCCGTGGCCGCACTGGCTATCAGTAACCAGCGGGAAACGGTGATGGGCTGGGAACGCCAGACCGGTAAACCGCTTGCCGCCGCGCTGACCTGGCAATGTTCGCGCTCGGCAGCGTTTTGCGAGCAGCTGCGTCACGACCGCCAGGAAGCGCTCATCCGCGAAGTTACCGGTTTGCCGGTTGCACCGCTGTTTTCAGCGTCGAAAATGCGCTGGCTGCTGGACAGCCTGCCTGACGGCCACAGACGGGCCGCCAGTGGCGATCTCTGTCTGGGCACTATCGACGCCTGGCTGCTGTGGCACTTTACCGGCGGCATGCAGTTTCGCTGCGATACTTCCAACGCCGCTCGTACTCAGTTACTCAACCTGCAAACCGGCGACTGGGACGAGCAGATGCTGACGCTGTTCGGCATTCCGCGGGCGGCGTTACCGACCATTCATCCCTCCAGCGGCCTGTTTGGCATCACGCACGGCCTGAGCGGCATTGCCGATGGTTTGCCCGTGCTGGCAATGATAGGCGATTCGCACGCTGCGCTTTATGGGCATGGTCTGGGCGCGCCGGGCAGCGTGAAGGCGACCTACGGCACCGGCTCGTCGGTGATGGCACCGCTGCCCACGCCGGATACGAGCATCACGCAGCTGGCAACCACTATAGCGTGGCACGACGGCGAGCGGCGGGTTTACGCACTTGAAGGCAACATTCCGCATACCGGCGACGGCGTCGCCTGGATGGCGCAGGCTACCGGTCTGGTTGACGGCAAGGGCGAAGTGTTAAGCCGCGCGCTGAACGACCTGCCTGCGAGCATTGACTCCACGCTCGGCGTCTATTTTGTTCCGGCGCTGACGGGAACCGGCGCGCCCTGGTGGGACGGACAGGCGAGGGGCCTGATTTGCGGCTTAAGCCGTGGCGTGACGCCTGCGCATCTGATCCGCGCTGCGCTGGAGGCCATCGCCTATCAGATTGCCGACGTGATAGCCGCGATGCGCCAGCATCAGGATTTTCATCTTAATACGTTAATGGTGGATGGCGGCCCAACGCAAAATGGCTGGCTGATGCAGTTCCAGGCCGATCTGCTGGGTTGCCCGGTGGCCCGCAGCAGCACGGCGGAACTTTCCGCGCTGGGTGCCGGACTGCTGGCGCGCAAAGCGCTGGCGCAGCTGAGTGACGACCAGCTGCTGCCGTTACTGCCGACACACGACCGCTGGCTGCCCGACGAAGCCCGTCATGCCGTTCTGCAACAAAGCTGGCAAGGCTGGCGCGGTGCGGTACAGCGCACGCTCTGGCCGCAAACAACCTCAGTTCAGGGAGCACACTATGAAGCACAATTTTCAGGATAAAACCGTGGTGATCACCGGAGCCTGCCGTGGGATCGGAGCGGGGATAGCAGAACGTTTTGCACAAGAAGGCGCGCGGCTGGTGATGGTATCAAACTCCGAAAGGGTGTTTGCCACGGCAGAACGCCTGAAAAGCTCAGGTTCTGAGATCCTGGCGCTACAGGCAGACGTTACCGATGAACAGCAGGTTATCGACCTTTACCAGCAGGCCGCCGAACGTTTTGGCACCATTGACGTATCGGTGCAGAACGCGGGGATTATCACCATCGAACACTTCGACAAGATGCCAAAAGCGGATTTTGAAAAGGTGCTGGCGGTCAATACCACAGGCGTCTGGCTCTGCTGCCGTGAGGCGGCAAAATATATGGTTAAGCAGCGCTCCGGCAGCCTGATCAATACCTCGTCTGGCCAGGGACGGCAGGGCTTTATCTATACGCCGCACTACGCGGCCAGCAAAATGGGCGTGATTGGTATTACGCAAAGCCTGGCGCACGAGCTGGCTCCGTGGAACATTACCGTTAACGCCTTTTGTCCCGGCATTATCGAAAGCGAAATGTGGGACTATAACGATCGCGTCTGGGGTGAAATCCTCAGCGGCGAAAAGCAATATGGCAAAGGTGAACTGATGGCCGAGTGGGTGCAGGGCATTCCGCTAAAGCGCGCCGGAAAGCCGCAGGACGTGGCCGGGCTGGTGGCTTTTCTGGCGTCCGATGATGCGCATTACATCACCGGACAAACCATTAACGTTGACGGTGGCCTGATTATGTCCTGAGCCTTACTCGTTGCCGAAGCGGCCAATCAAACCTGCGGCACCCAGCGTATGGCCTTTCAGGCGGGTAAATAACGCCTCGCGCGTTAAGCCTTGCTCCAGCCCGTTGGCCGGTAAATCGGTGGCGATCAGCGTGAAGTTATAGTGATGCTGGCCGCTGCCAACCGGCGGACAAGGGCCGTGATAACGCAGCGTTCCCGGCGAATTTTTGCCGCCCGTATAGCCTTTGCCGCGGGTCAGCTCGCCCTGGGCAAATGTGGTGCGCTGAAAAGGAATGTTGTACGCCACCAGGTGATCGACGCCCAGCCCCTTCGCGCCAACCGGATCGACCACCACCAGCGCAAAACTTTTGGTGCCCTGCGGCGGATTGCTCCAGCTCAGCGCGGGCGAGACGTTTTCGCCGGTACAGCTGGCGTTGCCTTTGTCCGAGCCGGCAAATTTTGTCGCCATCACATCGTTGTCGTTAAAGTCGGGAGAGGTCAGCGTAAAAACCGGCGCGGCACACGCCGCCGTAGCGCTGCATAACAGCGCGGCACACAATAGCGTTTTTTTCATTAGCGGATTCCTGTTTTAACGGGTTGCGCCAAGTCTGGTCGATAAATGTACGCTCTGCCAGTGACTTATCGTTATGGCGCAGGCGGGTGCCACTGGCAAAACAAAAATGTTAAGCTAGCCTTGGGTTGATTTTGTGATCTTCATCGCAGTTTAATGCTCAGAACAGGCCTGCCAGACCGCTTATAACGTTATGAAAAAAATGACCGCTTGCTCTTTTTCTGCCAGAAACATTTTATTGCCGGTAACGCTGCTGACCGTTTCTTTTACCGTGCTGGCATTAACTACCGAAACGCGCGTCGCCGACGCGCCTTTTGCCGATCCCGCTCGCTTTAGCGATCGGCTCCCCGACCTTGGCAGCAGCAGCACCGGTTCCGATACGGCGCTGGAAAAACGCATCGCCAACGCGATGAAAAGCATCGGCGAAGCCAGCATGAACAGCACCGACGACCGTTCGTTAGGCAGTGAGGCGGGTTCCTGGGCATTTAATCATTTTCGCGATGAAGCGGCAAAGCGAGTCGAGGATGAAGGCCAGTCGCTGCTGTCGCCTTACGGCAAGGCTAACATTGCGCTGGCGGTGGACAGCAACGGCAACTTCACGGGGTCTTCCGCACAGCTGATTACGCCGTGGCAGGATAAATACCAGTACCTGACCTTTAGCCAGCTGGGCGTACAGCAAAGCGACGACGGTATCGTTGGCAGTGCCGGTCTTGGCCAGCGCTGGCTGACCGGCAGCTGGCGGCTGGGCTATAACGCCTTTGTTGACGATCTGTTTGCCGAAAATCAGCAGCGCGGCTCGCTTGGCGCGGAGGCGTGGAGCCACTTTTTGCGCCTGTCGGCTAACTACTATCAGCCTTTGTCCGGCTGGCGGCAAAATTCGGCTACGCAGGAGACGCGGATGGCGCGCGGCTACGACATTACTACCCAGGGCTACTTACCCTTTTATCAGCAGCTGGGCGTTTCCGTAAGCTACGAGCGCTATCTGGGAAATAATGTCGATCTGTTTAACAACGGCACGCTCAGCAGTAATCCATCCGCCATTGAGCTTGGCGTCAGCTACACGCCGGTGCCGCTTTTTACCCTGACCGCCTCGCATAAAACCGCCGACAGCGGCGACACGCAGGATCAGCTGGCGTTAAAAATGAACTATCAGATTGGCGTCGCGTTGAGCAAGCAGCTGTCGGCCGATAACGTCGCCGCGGCCCGCTCGCTCAGCGGTAGCCGTTATGATGCGGTCACGCGCAGTAATCTGCCGGTAATGGAGTTCCGCCAGCGCAAAACGCTGTCGGTGTTCCTGGCGACGCCGCCGTGGCAGGTACAGCCGGGCGAAACGCTGCCGCTGAAGCTGCAAATCCGCCAGGCCAATCCGCTGAAGGGAATAAGCTGGCAGGGCGATACCCAGGCGCTGAGCCTGACGCCGCCTGCGGACAACGTCAACCCCAACGGCTGGAGCATTATTATTCCTGCCTGGGACAGTTCGCCGGATGCCAGCAATGAATATCACCTGTCCGTCACTGTTGAAGACAGTCGCCAGCAGCGCGTTACCTCCAACTGGATTACGCTTAAGCTGACGCCGCCGGTCACGCTGCAAAATCCTGACGCCAACCAGTTCAATCTGATAGCGCCCTGACAACGTGGCTGGCCCGAAGATTAATTTGCACGCGTAAGCCGGGAAGGTGCACGTGTAGCCGGAAAGATGCACGCGTAAGCCGGGAAGGTGCATATTTAACCGGGAAGGTGCGCGTGTAAGCCAGAAAGGTGCATATGTAACCGGGATGGTTCACAGGTAAGCCGGAAAGGTGCATGTGTAAGCCGGGATGGTTCACAGGTAAGCAGGCGGGCGTGGGCAAAAAAGGTGATTCATATCACAGAAATAGCTGGGCAACGGCGCAGAAATTTGCCACTATTTTCACAAAAAAATTACGGGCTTATTATGATCGTTCGTCCACATCGTCACTGGTTTGTTCGTCTCTTCTCCTGGCACGGCTCCGTGTTGCCCGGCATTTTATTTCGGCTGGGCCTTAATCTGCTGATGTCGATTATCGCGATTATCTGTCTCAACTGGTATGAAACGCTGGGCATTAAGCTGACCCTGGCACCGTTCAGCCTGCTGGGTGTCTCCATCGCTATCTTCCTGGGCTTTCGCAACAGCGTCTGCTATGCGCGCTTTTCCGAGGCGCGGCAAATGTGGGGCAGCCTGCTGATTTCCTGTCGTGATATTCAGCGTCAGGTGCTGGCTATTTCGCCAGCCGACGCGCCCAGGATTGCCTCGCTGCTGCTGGCGTTTTGCTACAGCCTGAAGCATCAGCTGCGCAAAACCGATGCGCGGGAAGACCTTGTCCGCTTTTTGGGTGACGAGGCGGAAGACCTTCTTAAACGGCGCGCACGCACCAATATGATCGAACTAAGAATTTCCCAGTGGCTGGCGGAGCAGCGTCGCGGCGGGGTTATTTCCGATATTGTTTATGCCCAGCTGGATAACAGCATTCATCAGCTGTCGCTGGTGTTGGGCGGATGCGAAAGGCTCGCCAGCGTGCCGGTCCCTTTTGCCTATGGCCTGCTGCTGCACCGCACGGTTTATCTGTTTTGTACGCTGCTGCCTTTCGCGCTGGTGCCCGACCTGCACTATATGACGCCGCTGGTTTCCGTATTTATTGCCTACAGTTTCCTTTCGCTGGACACGCTGGCCGAAGAGCTGGAAATGCCTTTTGGCTACGCCAACAACCATCTGCCGATGGACGCCATGTGCAGCAATATCGAGATTAACCTGCTGGAAATGAACAACCAGCGCGAACTGCCCGCTACGCCGCAGCCAGATAAGCATTACCGTCTGACCTAGCGTTAGCGTTGCCGATAGCGCTTAACTTCAGGGCTATCGGCAACACAAGAATTATCGCTCGCCGCCTCTGTTCTCTGGCAATAGTTACTTTCACGGCTACTTCTGCTCTCTGGCACTAACTACTTTCCCGGCA
>Ga0153982_1000102_pt1 | contig 23002 bp, 19 predicted proteins | sample TSGA066MetaG_FD_104743 | JGI IMG/M metagenome (GOLD analysis project Ga0153982, IMG submission 104743) | Attine ant fungus gardens microbial communities from Georgia, USA - TSGA066 MetaG | ecosystem: Host-associated > Fungi > Mycelium > Unclassified | place: USA: Georgia, Alexander Wildlife...
ATATTGTACATAGAAAATATAAAGAGGAGAAGAAAATGACTTTAAGAGCTGCTATAATTATAATAATATCAATAATATGCTTTCAATAAAATATTATAGATATTATTTTATGTAGTCTAAGTTATTCTTCTTAAGGGAAATAAATTAAAAGTTGAAGACAGCCTGCATAGCTGTCTTTTTTATTATAATCTAAACTTTATATCAGGAGGGTATTTATGTATAAAAAAGTGTCTACGAGCCTAAACTTCGTAGAGAGAGAAAAAGAAATTGAAAAATATTGGGAAGAGAACAAAATTTTTGAAAAAAGTCTTGAATTAAGAAAAGGAGATGATACATATACTTTTTATGATGGACCTCCTACAGCTAATGGAAAACCACATATAGGACATGTTTTAACTCGTGTAATAAAAGATATGGTTCCCAGATACAGAACTATGAAGGGATATGATGTACCAAGGAAAGCAGGATGGGATACACATGGACTTCCTGTGGAGTTAGAAGTAGAAAAGCTATTAGGAATAAATGGTAAGGATCAAATAGAAAGCTATGGATTGCAACCATTTATTGAAGAGTGTAAAACAAGTGTATGGAAATATAAGGAAATGTGGGAAGACTTTTCTAAAACAGTAGGTTTTTGGGCAGACATGGAAAAACCTTATGTAACTTATGATAATAATTTTATCGAATCTGAATGGTGGGCTTTAAAACAAATATGGGAGAAAGGATTACTGTATAAAGGATTTAAAATTGTACCATATTGTCCAAGATGTGGAACACCACTATCAAGCCATGAAGTAGCACAAGGATATAAAGATGTAAAAGAAAGATCAGCTGTGGTAAGATTCAAGGTAAAAGATGAGGATGCTTATATCCTTGCATGGACAACAACTCCATGGACACTTCCTTCCAATGTAGCTCTTTGTGTAAATCCAAATGAAGTTTATGTAAAAGTTCAGCATGAAGGGTATACATACTACATGGCAGAAGCTTTAGTTCCAGCAGTTTTAAAAGAAAATTTTACAATTTTAGAGAGATATAAAGGAAAAGATTTAGAATACAAGGAATATGTACCTTTATTTGATTTTGTAAAACCAGATAAAAAATGCTGGTATGTAACTTGTGATACTTATGTTACATTAACTGATGGTACTGGAGTAGTTCATACAGCTCCTGCATTTGGAGAAGATGATGCTAATGTAGGAAGAAAATATGATCTGCCATTTGTACAATTAGTTGATTCAAAAGGAGAAATGACAGAAGAAACACTTTGGCCAGGAGTATTTTGTAAAAAAGCAGATAAAGATATTCTAAAAACTTTAGAGGAGAAAGGTCTTTTATTTGATGCCCCTGTATTTGAACATAATTATCCTCATTGTTGGAGATGTGATACACCTCTTATTTATTATGCAAGAGAGTCTTGGTTCATCAAAATGACAGCTGTAAAAGAGGATTTGATAAGAAATAATGACAGTATTAATTGGATACCAAAGAGTATAGGAAAAGGTCGTTTTGGAGATTGGATTGAAAATGTTCAGGACTGGGGAATCAGTCGTAATCGTTATTGGGGAACACCTTTAAATGTATGGGAATGTGAATGTGGACATAACCATGCTATTGGAAGTATAGAAGAACTCAAATCTATGTCTTCTAATTGTCCAGAGGAAATAGAACTTCACCGTCCATATATAGATGCAGTAACTATTACTTGTCCTCATTGTGGTAAACAGATGAAAAGAGTACCAGAGGTTATTGACTGCTGGTTTGATTCAGGATCGATGCCTTTTGCACAACACCATTATCCATTTGAAAATAAAGATTTATTTGAGAAACAATTTCCAGCAGATTTTATTTCAGAAGCTGTTGACCAAACAAGAGGATGGTTCTATTCACTTCTTGCTATATCTACATTAATTTTTAATAAAGCACCATATAAAAATGTAATTGTGCTGGGACATGTACAAGATGAGAATGGACAAAAAATGTCTAAATCTAAGGGAAATGCAGTAGATCCATTTGAAGCACTTGCTACTTATGGTGCAGATGCTATTCGTTGGTATTTTTATATAAACTCAGCTCCTTGGCTTCCTAATAGATTTCATGGAAAAGCAGTTCAGGAAGGTCAACGTAAATTTATGTCTACATTGTGGAATACATATGCTTTTTTTGTTCTTTATGCTGAGATAGACCAGTTTGATGCTACTAAATATACTTTAGATAAAGATAAACTAACTATTATGGATAAATGGCTTCTTTCAAAATTGAATACAGTAGTAAAAGGTGTGGATGAAAATCTTGCTGATTACAAGCTTCTTGAAGCTGCAAGACTTCTTCAGGACTTTGTAGATGAATTAAGCAACTGGTATGTAAGAAGAAGCAGGGAGCGTTTCTGGGTACAAGATATGACTGATGATAAAATTACAGCATATATGACTTTATATACAGCACTTGTCACTATTTCAAAAGCAGCTGCACCAATGATTCCATTTATGACAGAAGAAATCTATCGTAATCTTGTATGCAGTATAGATAAAAATGCACCTGAAAGTATTCACTTGACTGATTTTCCAAAAGTACATGAAGAATTTATAGATAAAGCTTTGGAAGATGATATGGATGAGGTCCTTCAAGTAGTTACTTTAGGAAGGGCAGCAAGAAATGCAGCTAATATCAAGAATAGACAGCCAATAGCTAATATATATGTAAAAGCTGGGCATAAAGTTGGAGAACTTTATCAGAATATTATAAAAGAAGAGCTTAATATTAAAGAAATTCATTTTGTAGAAGATACATCACAATTTACTTCGTATACTTTCAAGCCCCAATTAAAAGTGCTAGGACAAAAATATGGAAAAAAAGTAAATGAAATCCGTACTCTTCTAGCAGAAATGGATGGAAGCAAAGCTAAAAAAGAGTTAGATACTAATGGAGTTTTAATTCTTAAATTAGCTGATGGAGAAGAAGCATCTCTTACTGTAGATGATTTGTTAATAGAAACAGCACAAACAGAAGGATATATGCCACTTGAAGATAGAGGAATAACTGTTGTACTCGATACTAAACTTACTCCTGAATTAATAGAAGAAGGATTTGTAAGAGAAATTATCAGTAAAATTCAATCTATGCGTAAAGAAGCAGACTTTGATGTGACTGATCACATTATATTCTATGAAAAAGATAATGATAAAATTAAAGAAATCATTGAAAGAAATGCTGGAGAAATTAAGCATGATACTCTTGCAGATGAAATAGTCTTTGGAGAAGCAGATGGATTTACAGGAGAATTCAATGTAAATGGAGAAAAGGTTGTCTTTGGAGTAAAAGTAAATAAATAGTATAAATAAAAAAGAGGTTGGCTAATAAGTCAACCTCTTTAATTTTAGTTAAAATATGATTTAATTTTTTCTATCCAGGCTTTGATTCTGTCAGGGGTATCATTTCCTTGGTTTCCCTCATCAAGAGCAAGACCTACAAATTTTCCATCTACAACTGCTTCAGTTTCCTCATAATGATATCCTTCAGTAGAAGTAAATCCAATGACTTTTGCACCATTTTTTATAACTGTATCATAAAGTATTTTCATAGCTCCAACATATGATTCACCAAAAGCAAATTGATTTCCAAGCCCTGCTATTGCAACAGTTTTACCAGTAAAATCTATATTTTTAAATTCTTCAAAGATATTATTCCAATCTTCTTGAAGTTCTCCAACTCCATAAGTTGGAGATATAAGGATAAGATTTTCATAATCTTTCATTTCAGATATCCCATCAGCTACATTATATGTTTGATAGTCATCTTTTCTAAGATAAAATTCTATCTCATCAACGATACCAGTGGTATTTCCAGATGTTGTTCCATAAAAAATTCCTATTTTTTTCATTTTTTCCTCCTATAAATTACAGATATCTTTTACAACTTCGCTTGCTATTATAAGGCCAGCACATGAAGGAACAAAAGATATACTTCCAACATTCAATTTTTTTTCTCTGCTCCCAGTTTCATTTTCAGGTTTTCTAGGAAGCTCCTTTGAGTAAACTACTTTTAATTTTTTAATTCTCCTATTTTTTAGCTCTTTTCTCATAACACGAGCTAAAGGACATACAGAAGTTTTGTAGATATCAGTTACTTCAAGCATTGTAGGCTCAATTTTATTCCCAGCTCCCATAGAAGAAATAAGAGGGGTACCAGTATTTTGAGCTATTTCAGCCAGTGCTAATTTTGAAGTTACTAAATCAATTGCATCAACTATATAATCATATTTCTTATCTTTAAAAAATTTATCATAATTTTCCATTGAAAATTTTTCTGGATACTCATGTATCTTTATATCTGGATTGATAGAAAGAAGTCTTTCTTTCATAACAGAAGTTTTTAATTTTCCTATAGTATTTTGCAAAGCAATAATTTGTCTGTTGAGGTTAGTAATATCTACAGTATCAAAATCTACAATAGATATTTCCCCAATTCCAGCTCTAGTTAAAGCTTCTATAGCAAAACCACCTACTCCTCCCACTCCAAATACAATAACATGTGAATTTTGAAGTTTTTCAAGGTTTTCTTTTCCTATCAAAAGTTCGGTTCTTTGAAATATCATATCATCATCCTTAAATATATTATTTACTATCTTAGTAAATAATATATTATTTTTTATAAAAAATCAACTGTATATTTTGGAAAGATTAAATATTACAAAAGGATTTTAGAATATTTTGTGAAAAAAATTAGAAAAAAATGTAATGAAATAGAAGAAAACGTTTAAAAAAACTATTGACAAAGTACAGATAATGAGTTATATAATTTATTAACAGGAGAAATGAAAACGTTTTAAGAAAGAGGTGCATAATAGGATGAAAATAAATGATGTGGCAGAGTATGCAGGAGTTTCATTAGCTACTGTTTCGAGGGTAATAAATGGAAGAAAAGTAAAAAAAGAAACAAAAGAAAAGGTGGAAGAAGCTATAAAAAAACTTAATTATACACCTAATTTTATGGCAAGCAGCCTACAGAGAACAAAGAGTAATATGATACTTATAATAGTTCCAGAAATATCAAACCCCTATTATTCAGCCATTTTAGAAGGGGTAGAAGTAACAGCTAAAAGTATGGGATATAATATAATATTGGGAAGCAGTTATTCATCAGAAGCACAATTGTTAGATTATTTGAATCTGTTAAATACCAAATTGGTAGATGGAATAATTCTTATGGAAAAAATAGCTAAAGAGAAAATAATGGAAAAAATAAAAGATGAAAACGTTTTCAGAAAGATAGTTCAGTGTAGTGAATATATAGAAGAAAATGGGCTTACCTATATAACTATAGATCATGAAAAAGCTGCATATGAAGCTGTCAGTCATCTTATTTCGATAGGAAAGAAAGAAATATATCTTTTTTCAATGAAAAAAGATTATACATATTCTACTTTGAGAAGAGAAGGATTGATAAAAGCTATGAGGGACAATGGATTGGAATTTAAAAAAGAAAATGAAATACTTTTAGATGAATTATCTATAAAAGAAGCTCATAAGCATATGAACATAATTTTAAATAATAGAGAAATAAAAGATATAGGAATATTTGCAGTATCAGATGTGATAGCAATAGGGGTATTAAAAGCCCTTAATACTAAAAATATAAAAATTCCACAAGAAGTAGCAGTTATAGGATTTGACAATATAGATTTTTCAGCAGTTACAGAACCATCACTTACAACAGTGTCTCAGCCTGGATATGAATTAGGAGCAGAATCAGTAAAAAGTTTGGTGAGAAAGATAACTGGGGAGAATAATGAACCTGAAAAAATTATTTTAGACCATGAACTTATAGTAAGAGAAACAACTAATAAATTTGTTTTAAAGTAGAGAGAAATCTCTAATAAAATATAAGGAGGATTGATTTGATGAAGAGATTTTTTACATTATTAGCAGCATTGATGCTTTTAAGTGTAGCTGCATTTGCAAGTGCTGGAGGAAAAGTTCTTGGAATAGTTATGCCTAATGCAACTCATGGATTTTTGGGAGAAAGTATAAAACATGCTAGAGCAGCAGCTGAAGAGTATTCAAAGGCTAATGGATTCAAATACAAATTTCTTACTTCAGCTGAAGCGTCTGAACAAAATAATCAATTAGACACTTTAATTAATGAAAAAGTTGATTGTATTGTTTTATGGCCACATAATGGAAATGAGTTAAGATCAGGTGCTATGAAAGTTATGGAAGCAAAAATTCCATTGATTATCTATGACCGTTTGATTGATGAATTTACACCTACCGCTGAGGTTATGGGAGATAACTTTACAATAGGAGAAGAAACTGGAAAATATTTAAATAAATATTTTGCAGAAGATTTGAAAAAAGGAAAAGTTAATATCCTTGAATTTAAAGGAGATAACTCTACAGTTCCTCAACAACGTTCAGATGGATTTGCAAAAACTGCTGATAAAAATATTAATATTATTCAACAATTCAGTACTGACTGGCAAAGAGCAAAAGCTCAAGAACAAATGGAAACACTTCTTAATAGCTTGAAAAAAGATGAAGTAGAAAGTATAAAAGCTGTATTTACTCATGATGACGAAGTTGTTCTTGGAGTATTAGATGCAATAATGAGTTATAGTGGAAATGCTAAACTTAATATTAAACTTGTAACTGGTGTTGGTGGAAGAAGAGAAAACATTGAAACTTTTGATATATTTAAAAAAGACCTTGGAATAGATCAAGTAACTTATCTATTTTCACCTACAATGGTAAGAGATGCAGTTAAGATGGGTGCTGACATATTAGAGGGAAAAACATTCTCTGGATTATATCTTATACCTACTGAAACAATAGATAATAATAACTATAAAGATTACATGAAGAGCGAGCATTGGAAGATAAGATACGAGAGTGGAATCTAAGATTAAATCAATTTAAGGGTGGGAGTTCCCACCCTTATTTAAAAAAAGGGGTAGGTGATAAAAGTCATGCTTTTAGAGATGAAAAATATAGTGAAATGTTTTGGTCCTGTACAGGCTTTAAAAGATGTTTCCCTCAATGTGGATAAAGGCGAAATACATGGATTATTAGGAGAAAATGGAGCAGGAAAATCGACTCTAATGAATATTCTGGCAGGAACATTTCCGCCTACACAGGGAGAGATTTTTTTTAATGGAAAAAAAATAGAAGATCTTAATACTAAGAAAACACAAGGTATGGGGATAAGATTCATACACCAGGAATTAAATCTGGTAAATGACCTTACTGTCTATGAAAATCTTTTTCTTGGAGAAGAACTTCTTAATAAATATGGATTTTTAGATAAAAAAGAGATGATAAAAAAGTCTAGAGAAATTTTAGAAAAAATGAATTTGGATATTGAGCCAGAAACAGAAGTAAGACATTTAGAAACATCAAGAAAACAACTTGTAGAAATAGCAAAAGCTCTTCTTTTTGATGCTAAGCTGATAATAATGGATGAACCAACGACAGCTTTAACTAATAAAGAAATAGAGATGCTTTTTGTTCTTATGAGGAGATTGAAAGAACAAGGGGTAGCCATGATTTATATATCTCATAAAATGCCAGAACTTTTTAGTATTTGTGACAGATATACAGTACTTAGGGATGGGAAATTTATAGAAAGCGGTTATTTCAAAGATATAAATGAAAGAAAAGCTACTGAACTTTTAGTAGGAAGATGTATAGAAAATGAAAAGATAGAAAAAGAAAAAATATCAAATGAAGTATTAATGGAAGTAAAAAATATAGGTTCAGAAGGAAAATTTAAAGAAATATCCTTTGATTTAAAAAAAGGGGAAGTTATAGCAATTACAGGATTACATGGAGATGGAAGAGATCAATTAGCAGAAGCATTATATGGAGTATGCAAAATGGATTCTGGAGAAGTATGGGTAAATGGGAGAAAACTTGGGTATAAAAGTATAAAAGATACAGTAAAAAATGGAATAAGCATGGTACAAAGAAATAGAAAGGAACGTTCTATTATAAAAGATATGAGTATACTTAATAATTTTTCTGTGTCTAGATTTGTTTCAAAACATAAAAAGATGTTTATTGATGATAAGCTGGAAATGGAAAGATTTAATGCAAGAAAAAAAGAGATGTCCACAAAAATTGGACACCATAATGATTATATAACATCACTTTCAGGTGGTAATCAACAAAAAATAATAATTGGAAGATGTCTTGAGTTGAATACTGATGTGATAATTTTAGATAATCCTACACAAGGAATAGATGTAGGTGCTAAGTTTGAAATCTATAAAATAATTAATGAATTAGCAAAAACTGGTAAAGGAATAATAATATTCAGTTCTGAATATCCAGAGATAAATAAAGTAGCAGATAGGTGTTTTATAATGTATAAAGGAAGAATAAATAAGGAACTGACGAGAGATGAGTTCAGTGAAATAAATATCATGCACTATGCTACAGGAGCAAATATGGAGGAAAAAATATGAGTCAGTTGAATAAAAATCTAGATATGAAAAAAATATATTCAAATTATACATTTGTATTTTCTTTTTTAGTCCTTGTTGTGATAGCGACTGCAATAAATCATTCTTTCCTGTCTTGGACAAATCTGTCTACACTCATGCTCCAATCATCTATTAAAGGGATAATAGCTCTAGGGATGACTCTCATTATCATATCAGGACAAATAGATCTATCAGTAGGATCACAATGTGCTCTTGTAGCAGGATTAGGAGTAGTTGTTCTCAATAGGACAGAAAGTCCACTTATTATGCTCTTATTTTGTATGGCGTTTGGAGCCTTGCTTGGAACAGTTAATGGACTTATAACAAATAAAGGGAAAATGGCGCCTTTTATAGTTACTCTTGCTACAATGAGTGCTTACAGATCTATAATAGTTCAACTTGGACAGGGTGGACCTTTTAATGTTGAAATGAAAATACTTATGAGTTTTAGAAAAATAGCAGCAGGAAAAATATTGGGAATGCCTAATCTTGCAATAATCTTTATAATTATAACTATACTTATGGTTATTTTGGTTAAATATACAAAATTTGGAAGATATGTGTATGCAGTTGGTTCTAACGAAAATGCTACTTTTCTTACTGGGGTAAATGTTGTAAAAGTTAAAACATTATGTTTTACACTTACAGGTTTTTTAACAGGAATAGCTTCATTTCTTCTTTCATCAAGACTTACATCTATCACAGCAGCCAATGTAGGAATGTCTTTTGAGCTGGATGCAATAGCTGCTGTTGCTATTGGAGGAACATCAATGAGTGGTGGAAGAGGAAAAATAATGGGAACTTTCTTAGGAGCTATAATGCTTCAAATGATAGAAGGAATCCTTATAGCAGCACGTATTCCGCCATTTTTATCAGGATTAGTAAAGGGAATAATAATAATTTTAGCAGTAATTTTCCAAAGTAAAAAAGGTAATGATTAAAATATAATAAAATATGGAGGTTCATATGAAATTAGGATTTTTAACTGGTATTATGGGGGATATGTCTATATATGAAAAAATAGAATGGGCTCATAGGGTAGGGTTTGAAACATTAGAAGTTTCATGCTGGCCTAAAACTAATTCCAGAGATTATTCAGGAAGTGATATAGATGTAGTAAATTTTACTAAAGAAGAAGCAGAGAAATTAAATGACTTTCTTAAAGAAAGAAATATGACAATAGTATCTCTTGCTTATTATGATAATAATCTGGATCACGATCCTGTGAAAAGAAAGGGTTATAATAATCATTTGATAAAAGTAATAGATGCTGCTTCACTTCTAGGGGTAAAAAATGTAGGTACTTTCATAGGTAGAGATATGACACTTCCAATAGAAGAGAATTTTGATGAAATGGAAAAGATTTTCAGACCTATATTAGAATATGCCCAAGAAAAAAATGTGAGAATAATAATAGAAAATTGTTCTATGCCAGGATGGCATGAAAGTGGTTGGGCAGGAACTATTTCATATTCTCCTGAATTATGGGATGAGATGTTTAGAAGACTTCCATATGATAATTTTGGATTAAATTATGATCCATCACATTTGGTATGGCTGGGAATAGATTATATTCAGGCATTGAAAGATTATAAAGATAAAATATTTGAAGTTCATGCTAAAGATACAGAAGTATTTGAAGATAAGAAAAAATATTATAGTATTTTAGGAAAACAATTGGGAAGAACAGATAATTGGGATTTGGGATTCTGGAGACATAGAATGCCAGGAAAAGGAGATATAGATTGGAAAAAATTTATTGATACATTGAAGGAAATAGGTTATGATGATGAATTAGTAATAGAACATGAGGATTTAGAATATCAGGATACAGTTGAAAAAGTAAAAGAAGGGCTTGAGCTTGGATACAAATACTTAAAAGAAAGGATGTAGGAGGCAGAAATGAAAAAGATAAAAGTAGGAATAATTGGATGTGGTTCCATAACTGAAAAAAGACATGCTCCTGAATATTTAGATAATCCCAATGTAGAAATAACAGAATTTTATGATTTAAATAAAAACAGAGCTGAATTGATGGTAGAAAAATTTGGTGGAAAAGCGGCAGATGAGTATATGGATATATTAAATGACCCAGAAATAGATGCTGTAAGTGACTGTACTCCTAATAATATGCATTGTATTATATCAACAAAAGCTATGGAACTAGGAAAACATGTGCTATGTGAAAAACCTATGACTAAAAGTGTAGAAGAGGCAGAAAAAATAGCAGAAGTACAGAAGAAAACTGGAAAAATATTTATGATGGATCATAACCAGAGATTTACAGAGGCTCATAAAAGAGTCAGAGATATAATAAGGAGTGGAAAATTAGGAAAAGTAATTACTTTTAGAACTACTTTTGGACATGGAGGACCTGAAACTTGGACAGAGAGTAAATCTAAAAATACATGGTTTTTCCAGAAAGATAAATGTGAGTTTGGAGTAATAGGTGATTTAGGAGTTCACAAAATAGATATTATCAGATATCTTACAGATTCTGAATTTGAAAGTGTCTGTGGAATGGGAGGAACTCTTCATAAAACTTTTGAAAATGGGGATCCTATAGAAGTATACGATAATGCAATCTGCATATTAAAGATGAAATGTGGAGCAATAGGGACAGGAACTTTCAGCTGGACATATTATGGACAGGAAGATAATTCAACTATACTTTATATGGAGAAAGGGATAATAAGAATATATGATGACCCTAAATATCAGATAAAAATAATAGATGAAAATGGAAAAATAGAAGAGCTTGAAGTTGAAGCTATTCAAACAAATGATAACCAGACAAAAACTGGTGTAATAGATGCTTTTATAAATACTATTATAAAGCATGAAGAGTCTCCTGTGACAGCAGAAGATGGACTTATTTCTATAAAAGTAGTAAAAGGAATAATAAAAGCTATTGAAGAGAAAAAGGAAATAAAGTTATGAATTTCAAATAGATAATCAACAAATTTTAAAACTTTCTTTATAAAGTTGAAGAAAGTATAAAAAATACATAAATACAATTAATGAGGACAGCTGTCAATTTAAACTGCTGTCCTCTTATTTTGAATATTAACGATTAAATTGTTGCCAGATTTTAGATATGGCTACAAAAATGCCACTTCCAATTTCAAAAGAGCTTCTTTAAGTTCATCAGTTGTTTTATCTTCTTTGTCCCAAGTTACATGATATATTCTGCTTTGATATTTAATATTTTTAATTCGTGAAAAAACTTTATTTAGAGGATCTTTTTCTAAAAGTCCCAGCATTATAAAATCTCGTTCAGGAGAATTTTTCAGCAGTTGTACTATCATTTCATATGCCAGTTCAATATTGTTATCCTTTACCATTATTCCCATAGAAGTATAGTCAGCAGAATGATTTTCTTTTGGAAATGAAGGATATTTTAAAAGTCTTGTAGGAAATTTTGAAATATACTTATATACTCCTGAATAATTTTTTATTACATATTCCTTGTATTCTTGCTGATTGAGGAGATATCCAATTCCTAGTAACTGAGAATTTTCATAGATACCATAAAAATCTGCATTTTTTAAATCATTGCTGCTCAATGAAGGATATGTCAAATTATATTTTTGAGCTTCTTTTATATAAAATTCCTCAGCTTGAGAAAAATCACATTTAGCTACTTGATAATTTGCTATTTTAAAATTTCCTGTTTTACAGAAATATACAGTGTAAGTATCAAGAAATCTATATTCAGGCATATTTTTATGTCTTTTTTCCAGTAAAAGAAGAGCTGCTACATTTTCTTTAAGAATAGAACTGTAATAAAAATCAACATGAGCTTTAGTTTCTTCATAGAGAAATCTGTATATTTCAGGAATACATAGAACTCTTCTTTGATATTCAGGGATGACTTTCAATCCTGTAAGATATCCTGCTCTTCTAATTTCTCCATTTACAAAGGCAGGTCTTATTATACATCCACCCATTCCCACAGCTTCGCCATGTTCTTTTTCCCTAAGAATATACATAAAAGCTTCAGTTCCCTCTTTTTCAAAAGAAACAAGGGGGTCTTTTCCTCTTAGATATTGTACCTCTATTCCTCCTCGAAAACTTCCGCTTTTCATAATTTTTTCTATATCAGCAGCATCTTTTTTCTCTGCTCTTGTCAAAGTAAATCTTTTATTTTGGAAACTCATCTAAATTCCTCCCAATAGGTACATTCATTTTTTGATCAATTTCACTGTTTATACGTAAATTCATTATCCAAAAGAGGCTCCATAGCATAGGGCTGCTGTGCTTCATAGATTGTAATCCTCTTTTAACTACAGTTTTGAAGGAAGCAAATTCCTTTCTTGCATCTCGACAAGCTTTGCTTAGCTCTTCAGGACTCATTTGTTTAGGTTTAAATGCTAACTCACCATAGTTATAATTTTCCTCCAACCACCATTTGTCATAAAGCAGTCTATTATCTTTTTTCAATCTATCATAAAGTTTTGTTCCAGGAAAGGGAAGCAGATGATTGAATGCTGCTGTATAAAAATTGTGTTTTTTAGAAAATTCAACAGCTTTTTTGATAGTATCTTGAGTATCACCATCATATCCAAAAACAAAGGTAGCATAAATTCCTATTCCTGCATTATGTATCCTTTGGACAAGTTCATCTCGTTCAGTTTTCATAATGTTCACAGCTTTATTCATTTGCTTGAGGTTATCTGTATTTAAACTTTCAAAACCTATCAATATTATTTCACAGCCGCTTTTCTTCATTGCAGCAAGAAGTTCCTTGTCTCTTGCCATATTTAAGGTTCCTTGTCCAGCCCATTTTATTTTCAAAGGTTCTAGTTTTTTGAAAAGCTCCATAGCATTTTTTCTATCTGCAACCAGATTATCATCTACTAAAAAATGATACTTATGCTTAGAATTTTTTATATCTCTTATTATATCATCATGAGGTCTGGGATAATAGTGGAATTTATAATAGCCAGCTATAGCACAGAACTCACAGCTATTGCAGCACCCACGACCTGTTTCCACAAGAGATACAGGTACATATTTTTTTCCTTTAAATATACTTTTATCAGGTTGGATATGAAGATAAGCTGTTTCACCTTCATACTTTTTCTTTAAGATATTGCTACGACAGTCTTTTATCACTTCATCCCATATCATCTCTGCATTTCCCGTGATGATGCAATCGGCATATTTCTCAGCTTCTTCTGGTATCAGAGTCACATGATATCCACCTAATATTACTTTTATTCCTTTTTTTCTGAATTTTTCTGCTATCTCATAGCTTCTCTTAGCTGAGTAAGTTTCCACAGGAATCACTACAACATCAGCCGTATCATTATAATCTATCAGTTCAATTCTGTCATCATAGAGAACAGTTTCTACATCTGAAGGAGTGAGAGATTTTAATACTGCTATTGTAAGAGGCTCCATTTTCCATGTTCCTATGTATTTTTCACCTTTTTTCTTTCCAATAGCAGGAACGATAAATATTATCTTCATCTATTGTTCCCCCCTTCTATTGAAGGAATATCTGAGTTATCACACATAACCTCTTTAGTAAAATATTCATATTTTTTTGCATAGTTTCTGTATCCAAAATTTAAAGGAAGAGAGAGCCATGGGCTATGATTGAAAGGTGCCAACCTTTTTAAAATATTTTTTGTTTTGTATGTTTCATTCCATGCCCATGCTGTTCCTTCTTCCAATTGCTCCTTTGTCATCTTGTTAGGCTGAAATACACAGTGTTCCACATCATACATTGCCCAGTTATTCTCTATTATTCTTCCTTGCTTTTCTAGCTCAGCATAGAAATCTGTCTTTGGAAAAGGGGTAAGGATACTGTATCTTGGGAGGTCAATCTTGGATTTTACTACAGCTTCCACTGTTCTTTCAAAAACAGATGTATCTTCCTCATCTCCTCCAAAGGCAAAACATCCTTGTACAAGAATTCCATTGTCATGAAGTTTTTTCATAAGCTCTGAATATCCAGCTACATTATTTATTCCCTTGTTGACATATTTTTGAGAATCTTGAGAGATAGACTCAAAACCTATGAGAAGACCTCTGCAACCACTTCTGTGAAAAATATCTATTAATTCATCATCTATTCCTACAGATGAAGTTGCTAGTCCCAGCCAGTATTTTTTCAAAGGTATCATCTCTTTGAAAAGTTCAATTGCATATTCTCTGTCTGCTATGAGGTTTACATCTGGAAAGAGAACTATCTTAGAATTAAGAGCTTCTATTTCTTCTATAACTTCTCTTACAGGACGCTTATATATCTTCCTTCCAAAAGCTGCTGGATAGGCACAAAAAGTACATGGAAGAGAGCAACCTCTTACAGCTTCAATTGTATTTTTTGTTATATATCCTTTTTTTAGTAGATCTCTTCTGGGAAGAGGTTTTCCTGCCATAGTGAAATCACTGTTCTGCATATAAAGTTTTTTTAGTTGCCCCAATTTAAAATCCATTATCATTTGGGGAAATGTAAATTCTGAAAATCCTGTCATAACAACATCTGCATGTTTCAAAGCTTCATCTGGCATAAGAGAAGGATGTACTCCACCAAGAACAGTCTTTATTCCTTTGCTTCTAAAATAATCTGAATAGGCATAACATCTCTGAGCTGTTCCTGTGATACATGTAATAACAATGAGATCAGCTGTTATATTCAAAGGTATCTTTTCAGATGATTCGTCAAATATCTCCACATCTGCATCTATCTCTGCTGGTATTAGAGATGCCAGTGTTGTAAGAGTAAGAGGTGCATAGTGAAGAACCTTCCCAAAATTTCCATTGTATCTGTGCATAGCTCCAGCTGGAGCTAAGAAAACTATTCTCATTTTTCCCCCTTTTGTAAATATCCTGTATATGTGTTCTCCAAATTATCCTCCAGAGAAAGTATTTTTAGCTTTATATCTCCTAATCGCTGCCCCTTCTTTAGGCAATATTCTATATATTCTTTTTCAGGGTCTCCTGTAAGTCTGAATATTTCTATCTCTTTCAGCTGCCCCAGTTTTCTGCAATAATCATAATGAAAGTTTTTTTTGAACATCTCATCTATTTTCTTACTAGAAATTTCATACTCACTCTTGAGATAAAGTCTGTATCTGTCTTTTTTAGGTGTTAACATAAAATATTGGACTTCTAGTTCCTCATATATCTTTCTAACAAAATCCTCACTTATTTTTTCTCCAAAGAGGTCAGAAACAATTCCTTTTCTTCCAGAAAATCTGATGACAGGATGCCCATTTTTAACTGCTGTAACAGTGATTATATCTCCTATACAGTATCTGTACAGTCCGCCACTTGTAGTGAGTACCACCTCATAATTTTTCCCAGTTACTAACTGAGAGGCAAGATTTATCTCCCCTGTTTCTCTTTCTATAAATTCAAAAAAATGGGAGTAGTAGCTTATTCTACTTCCTTCTTTATCTCCTATAGGAAAAGAAAGAAATCCTTCAGTAGCAAGAATCCCTTTTGGCTGTATTAATACCCCTTTAAAAATATTTTTTATATCTTTTATATAGTGAGTGGCATTTCCATCGCCCCAACAACTGATAATTTTCAATTTTTTCCATACTTCAGAATAATTTCTTTCAAAAAGGTAATTTTCTATTTCTTTTCTTCTTCTGATTGAAATTTTCTTTAAAAGGTTTTCTCTATTTTCTTCTATATACTGTAATAACAGTAGTAAAAATGAGGGATTCCATACAGATATGAGAGTGAGATTTTCTGTTTCCAGAAGCTTTAAAGATGTTTTCCAGTAAAATCTTTCCATATCTTTTTCTAGCTTTATATCCTTTGGATGAGCAAATATCATATCTAGTAGATATTTTTCAATCTTTCCAAAATACTCACTGTCTTCTTCAAAACCAATGGGAATCTTTCCAGATGTATATTTTTTTTCAGTAGTCACAGGGGTAACAGACCAGTAACTTTTTCCTTTTTTCATTTCAGGGCAGCTGCTGTATAATGAATATATCCATGGTTTGATTCCTGCTTGAAACTCTTTTTTCAATCCTTCAGTATAAGGAATAAGTTTGCTAGCTGACATAGAACCACTTGTAAGTTCTAGAAGTTTTACATCTTCCATAGTAAGAATATTTTTTTCTCCTCTTTTTATCTGTTCTATATATTTTAAATAATCTTCATAAACTGTGAGGGGAACTTTTTCTTTATATTCTTCAAAATTTTTTATTTTACTGAAATTATATTTTTTTCCATAGACAGTATTCATATTTTTTTCTAGTATTTCTTTAAGTTTTCTTTCCTGAACTTCTTTAATATTTTTACAATTTATATATCTTTTATACTCTTTTTTATAGAGAAAGCAGAGTACAGTATTTACAAGCCAGTATATCATTTCTCTCTCTCCAATGACAGTAGGGATTTTACTTCCTCCAGCAGATTTTCTTTCTTGAGCCTTGTGATACATACCATATCATTCCCTTTAAAATACTGGGGATTTCTCTCTTGAAAAAATTTTATATCTTTATCTTTCAGTTTTCTCTCAGTAATGTCTGCAATTCCATCTTTCAATTTATCCTTTATTTTTTTATATTCAATAATTCCAGTATTCTTATTGTATTCTTTAGGATAGAAACTTTCTCCAAAATTATCCAGTATTTTTTGCATTTCAATAGGTATTTCTGTAAGGTAGTTTGGATAAAATTCCTTGAAAAAGGTTGGAAGTATTTTATATGTCTTATATCCTTTGACAATGAGAAACCAATAAAAATTCTCATATTTTTCTCCTATATCAAAAAAGAAATCTACAAACACTCTAAAGAGCTCCAGGCTTCCCCAGCTACTTTTATGTATTATAGTGTCTCCTGAAAATATTCCATATATATTTTTTTCCTCAACAGAAAAATTTATTATTTTCTGTGTGGAAAATCCCTTTATATTTCCTTTCTCATCTTTCAATATTATACAATATTTTTTGTCATAAAGATCTTTCAAAAAAACCTTTCTCTCTACATTATCATAATATTCTGTCATAAGTTTATACATCTCATCAATATCTTCTTTATTAAGTTTTTCGACCTCAATAACTTTTCCTCTTAGTTTCATATACTCTCCCCTATTTGTTTCCAAACTTCATTCCCTGTTTTTTATATACCTCTTTTCTGAAAAGTGGGTTATAGATAAGATATGTAAAAAATCTATATGGTGTTCTCATATTTGTTTTGAAATCAAAAGCTCTACTAATTATAGAAAGAGGACTGTTAAATTTTTTACGACACCAAAAGGAAACCTCAGTCAATTCATCAGGTGTCATATTTTTAGGAATGACAGCTGCATAGTTGAATCTATATTCATCATGAAGCCACCATTTTCCATCATAGAGAAGTCTTCCTTCTTCTTTTAGTTTCTCATAAAGAGGTGTTCCTGGATAGGGCATTAAAATATTATATGCTGCAAAGCAGAATTTATTTTCAATAGCAAATTCACAGGTTTCTTTTATGCTTTCTACAGTATCTTCATCATGTCCCACTGTAAATGCTGCCCATGTCTGAAGACCCCATTTTCTTAGTATTTCTATCTCTCTTTTATATTTATCAAATTTTTTTTGTCTATTAGAACCTTTATTCATATTCTTAAGGTTTTCTTCATTTATTGATTCAAATCCTATTACTAATCCTAAACATCCACTTTGTACCATGAGTTGCATTAATTCATTATCATAGAGCATATCCATGCTGCCTTGGCTTACCCATTTTATTTTTAATGGAATCAATGCTCTGAATAACTCTTTTGCTTTTTGAAAATTTGCTGTTATATTGTCATCTACAAAAAAAATCAACTTTCTTTTTTGACTCTTTATTTCTGTAATTACATCTTCTATCCTTCTACAGAAATGTTTGCTTTTAAAATATGCACTAGAAGCACAGAAGTTACAACTATATCTGCAACCTCTGGAAAACTGTATAAGAGTTATGGGAAGATATCCCTTTCCCTCAAAAATATCTCTCCTTGTGATGATATTCTCCTGTGGTATAGGAAGCTGCTCACCCTTGTATCTTTTCTTCAGTTTTCCAGCCTTTAAATCCTCTGTCATTTCTTTCCATACAGATTCAGCATCTCCCACTATAATTGAATCGCAGTATTCTTCTACCTCATCAGGAATCAGCATCACATGCATTCCACCCATAAGTGTTTTTACACCTCTATTTCTATATTCTCTGGCTATTTCATAAGCTCGTCTGGCAGTAAAAGTCTCCACTGTGATCACTGCTAAATCTGTATATTCATCATAAGGTATCTGTTCCATTCTGTCATCATACATTACCACATCTATATCTTTTGGTGTGAGAGCAGCAAGTATTCCTAGTTGAAGAGGTTCCATTCTTCCTTCATCCACATAAAACTTATCTCCCTTTTTTCCTATATTAGGCTTTATCAATGTTATTTTCATTCCATCTTCCCCCTAGTATTCTTCCTTGTTTTTTGTGAATTTCTCTTCTGGAAACTATATTTACCAAAAGGTATATCCACATATTTTTTAAAGAAAGATGAAGTTTGTTTCTTATCATTCTTTTTAATATATTCTTTATGCTATAAAATTCAAAGCGAGCATCTTTGCATAGATTTTTTAAATCCTCAGGAGACATTCCCACAGGGGAATACACAGTATCTCCATAACAGTACTCCTCCTCCAGCCACCATTTTTTATATAGCAGTCTATTAGATTTCTCTAGTCTTTCATAAAGTTTTGTCCCTGGCATAGGGATGAGGGGATTAAAATTAGCTACTGCAAAATTATGTCTGTGAGCAAAGTCTATTGTTTCTTTCACATTTTTCAAAGTATCATAGTCATATCCTAATATAAAAGTACCATATATAAGCAAGCCATGTTTATATATATTTTCAACTGCTTTGTCATAATCTTTTATTGTAAGGTTTGCTTTTTTGTTCATCTGCTGAAGATTCTGGCTATTCATAGATTCAAAACCCATCAGTACTAAAAAGCAACCACTCTCCTGCATCTCCTTTAGTATATCATCCTGAAAGGCTATATCCAGACTTATCTGACATGCCCATCTTTTTTTTAATGGTTTTATTATATGAAGAAATTTAAAGAAGCTCTCTCTGTCATAAAGAAGGTTATCATCAATAAAAAATATTATTCTTTCTTTGAAATTTTTCAACTCTTTCTCTACTATGTCCCACTTCTTTTGCTTTACATTTCCTTTATACATTGATTTTATGGAGCAGAAATCACAGTCAAATTTACAACCTCTGGAAAACTGCATCACTCCCACAGGTTGATATTTTTTACCTTCAAAAGATCTGTGATAATAGTTTATATATCCAAGCTCTTTATTGAATTTTGATATATATATTTTTTTTAGCTCTCCTTTCAGATAGTCTTCAATCATTTTTCCCCATATGTCTTCAGCATCTCCTGCAAGGACACAATCACAGTATAGGGCACTCTCTTCTGGCATTACAGTTGAGTGAAATCCTCCTATAGCAGTAATATTATTATCTTTTTTATATTTTCTAGCCAAGATATATGCTCTTTTAATAGAAAAGGTTTCTGCTGAAAAAACAATTATATCTGAATCTATTTTCTCAGGAAGTATCTCTATTCTGTCATCAAAGAATTCTATCTCCACTTCTTTAGGAGTGAGGCTATCAAGTATAGGAAATATAAGAGGTTTCATTGCATCACTACTGTTCTTTTCAAACATATTTACTCTTATCACTGTTATCTTCATTTTAATTTTCCTGTATCCCTAGATATTTAAATCCTATATTCGCTCCAAGGAGTATAAGCTTTTCTGTGAGAGTTTTATTTGAAGAATTTTTCACTCTGTACCATATATTTTTAAATGTATAGGTTTTCTTCCACACTTCTCTATATATTTCATCTAACCTTTCCATAGACATATTTTTGGGTTGAAAAACTGTATTATTCTGTGTATACTTAGACCAGTCCTTTATAATTATTCTTCCCTCTTTGTCCATTTCTCTATATAATTCAGAATTTGGGAGAGGAGTCAGAATAGCAAATCTTGCCATATCTATTCCCAAATAATTTATTTTTTCAGGGAGTGCTAATAGATCCTCTTCAGTATCTCCATCCATTCCCAGTACAAAACAGCCATTCACAGCTATATTGTATTTATGAGCTCTTTCTACGCATTCTTTATACTTTTCTACATTGGAAAATTTTTTATTCACTCCTTTTAGAGTATCCTCTTTGAGAGACTCAAATCCTATAAGAATACCTGAACAACCACTTTTTTGAGCTGCTTCCATGAGTTCATCATCAAAAGGAGCATCAGCTATACCATTTCCTGCCCATTTTATCTTTAGCTTTTCCAGTTCTTTCATAAGTTTTAAAGAATATTCTTTAGGATAAAAGAAGTTTGGATCAAAAAATATTATTTTATTACTCTTCAAGCTTTTTATCTCTTCAATTACATTTTCTACTGGTCTGGGATTACTTTTCCACATTTCACTTATAGCACAAAAACTACATTTGTTGTCACAGCCTCTATCAGCTATTACTGGTGGTATTTTCATATATTTTCTGCTTTTTATCACATCTCTTGGAACTATTTTTATTTTGTTTATATCTATATCTTGATTATCATATATTTTTTGGGGTTCTCCTTTGAGGTAATCATCAAAAAATTTAGGAAGAGATATTTCTCCAGCACCTATTATGATAGTGCTACAGTGTTTTGCTGCCTCTTCAGGCATGGCAGTAGTGTGATACCCTCCCATTACAATATATGCACCTCTTTTTGTAAATTCGTCTGAATGAATGTATGCCTGTCTGCTAGATGATGTGTCAAAAGATATTACTACAATATCATATTTTTTCTTATCATAATCTACTTTGTAAGATATTTCATCACAAGCATCTATTTCTGCTTCTATATTTTTTGGCACTAATGATACCAATGTAGGCAAAGTAAGTGATGGATATGTCATCAGGCTGGAAAATATTCCTCTGTACGCTTTTTCTGTTCTATTCCATGCATGTATAAAAAGTATTTTTAAAATATCAATCCCTCCCTTAATAATTCTTATTACTATTATAGTATATTTTTTCTATAAAAATAAGAAACAATATTTCAGGAAGAGATTAGCAGGTAAGGATAGCTTTGGTAAAAATCTGTGTATAACTAGATTACTTAACTGTAATCATTAATAAAAAATAAAAAAATTCTGTTGTTGATTGAGAGTTTTTTATTATAAATTTCTAAAAAATGGAGCAAAGTCAATTTACAAGGCAGATATAATTTTAGAAAAAAATGAATTTTGAGAAAATAAAATATTTTATTTCAAAACTTAATAAATATCTTATTTTTATTGACATTTCATATATATTATGATATACTTTACCGTAGATTACGCTTGGAAAGGGTCATCAGCAACCCTAGGCCAGCGATTGCAATACTTTTGGAGGTGTTAAAATGTACGCAGTTATAAAAACTGGTGGTAAACAGTACAAAGTAGCAGAAGGTGACGTATTAAGAGTAGAGAAATTAAATGCTGAAGTTAACGCAACTGTAGAATTAACTGAAGTTCTTTTAGTAGCTAATGGAGAAACTGTAAAAGTAGGAACTCCCGTAGTTGATGGAGCTAAAGTTGTAGCAGAAGTAGTAGCTCAAGGTAAAGGTACTAAAGTAGTTAACTTCAAATACAAGCCAAAAACAGGATACCACAGAAAAAAAGGTCACAGACAATTATTTACTGAGATCAAAGTTACTTCAATCAACGCTTAATTAATTTATGACAAGAGTTGAAATTTTTAGAAAAAATGGTAGAATTGTGGGATACAAAGCTACTGGTCATTCGGACTATGCTGAATATGGAGAAGATATAGTGTGTGCAGCACTGTCTATGGCATTACAGATGCCTTTAGGTGGAATGCAAGACGTTCTTGAGCTGATACCCAAATTTGATATAGATTCTGATGGATACCTTAAGGTAGATATGAGAGGAATGGATAATAAAGGTAAAGAAAGGGAACTAGATACTCTTTTAGAAAGCATGGCTTTAATGGTTAAAAATTTATCAAAAGAATATCCTAAAAATGTAAAGCTTGTAGAGAAGGAGGAAAAATAGATGCAATTTACTTTAAATATACAATTATTTGCACATAAAAAAGGGCAAGGTTCTGTTAAAAACGGAAGAGACTCAAATCCTAAATATCTTGGAATCAAAAAATATGATGGAGAAGTTGTTAAAGCTGGAAACATCATAGTTAGACAAAGAGGAACTGCTATCCATGCAGGAAATAATATGGGAATGGGTAAAGACCATACTTTATTTGCTCTAATTGATGGGTATGTAAAATTTGAAAGACTTGGAAAAGATAAAAAACAAGTTTCAATTTACTCTGAAAAATAATAGTATTTAATGAAAATATTGAGAAGCTAGAGAAATCAAAGCTTCTCATTTTTTTATTTCTTAGGAAATTATAATTTGATAAATTTGTTGAAAAAATAAAAAATATTAATTATTTTGTATTCATATTAGATATATTAATTGAATAAGATTAAAATTGACAGCACAAAAAAG
>Ga0153982_1000106_pt1 | contig 22264 bp, 17 predicted proteins | sample TSGA066MetaG_FD_104743 | JGI IMG/M metagenome (GOLD analysis project Ga0153982, IMG submission 104743) | Attine ant fungus gardens microbial communities from Georgia, USA - TSGA066 MetaG | ecosystem: Host-associated > Fungi > Mycelium > Unclassified | place: USA: Georgia, Alexander Wildlife...
AGCCATATTATATAGATTTTTATCTTATAAAATCAGAGTATAATTCTATTCATAAGGCTTTTGAAGAGGCTAAAAAAATGCTGGAGTTTAAAGAGAATGAAAAAATAAAAAATAGATATCTGACAGCTATTCTTAATAATACAGATTGTGGAATGATATATACAGACAATGAAGGAAAAATAGGGCATTACAATTCTATGGGAAATAAGCTGTTTAATAATAAAGTATATATAGATGATAGTATTTTTGATTTTATACAGGAGATAGACAGAGAATTTATCTTGGGATTAAAAGATGAAGTGAAAAATATTCTTATTGATACCCAAAAAGAGAAAGTATCTATGGACATAACTCCTGTACAGCAGTCAGAAAGTAAAAACAGCTTCCTTTTTACTTTCAGAAGATTTAAAAATATAGAAGAATCAGCTAATAGTTTAAGAAAATCTCTAGTTAATTTAGAATTTTCAGCTAAACATACATGGAAAGATTTGGTAACTAGTGATAAAAATTTTGAAGAAATAAAAAAAATTGCAAGATATTATGCTGGTACAGAAAATACCATACTTATAACAGGGGAAAGCGGAACTGGAAAAGAACTGTTTGCTCAAAGTATACATAATGGAAGCAAAAGAAAAAATGAACCTTTTATAGCTTTTAATTGTGCTAATATTTCAGAGAATCTTATAGAGAGTGAGCTTTTTGGATATGAGGAAGGAGCTTTTACTGGAGCAAAGAGAAGGGGGAAAAAAGGCTTATTTGAACTTGCACATAAGGGAACTATTTTTTTAGATGAAATATCAGAGATTCCATATCACCTTCAAAATAAATTTTTAAGAGTTCTTCAGGAAAAATGTTTTAGAAGAGTTGGAGGAGAAGAAACTATATATGTAGATGTGAGGGTTGTAGCAGCTACAAATAAAAATCTTTCTTTATTGTGTGAAGAGGGAAAATTCAGAACAGATCTTTTTTATAGATTGAATGTGCTGGAAATAGAAACTATACCATTAAGAAAAAGAAAAGAAGATATCTTTATTACTGGAAAACATATATTAGAGAAAGAACTTCTTGGATTGAATCTTTTTGAAGTGGAAAGATTTACAAATATATTGGAAAAATTATCTGAATATTCATTTCCAGGAAATGTAAGGGAACTGGAAAATATAATAAAAAGAGTGGTAGTACTAAAAATAAATTTAAAACTCTCAGATGATAAAATATTGAATCTTCTTCCTTTGGGAAAAACTAAGAAGAGAAAAAATGAGTTTTCAAATATGACACTTAGAGAAATAGAAAAAAAGATAGTGGAAGAAATACTTGAAGAGGAAAGCAATAATAAAACAAAAACAGCTATTAGATTAGGAATAGACAGAGGAACATTAAATAGAATATTAAAAGAAAAATAAAATAAATATTTTAAAATTTTATTTAGTTGAAAATTGGAAATAAAGGAATATAATAATTATAAGCATTCTGAAAAGGTTTCATAATATAATAAGGTTGGTGATAAGATGAAGGAAAAATATAGTATAGGTGAAACAGCTGTATTACTTGGAGTTTCAACACAAACATTGAGATATTATGATAAAATAGGTTTGCTTCCTCCAAAGTATATTGATGAAAGTACAGGATATAGATTCTATTCTTACAACCAATTTCATTATATAGATAAGATAAAATATTTACAAAGTTTTGGTTTATCCTTAGAGGAAATAAAAACTATAATTAAAAGCAGTAGTGTAGATAGTCTAATTGCATATTTACAGCAGAAGAAAAAAGATAGAGAAAAAGAATTATTGGATTTACAAGCTCAAATTAAAGATATAGATTGGTATATTAATTACTTTATTTATATTGATAAAAATAAAATAACAGATAATGTCTATAGGAGAGAGTTCTCCAAGAGATATATTATAAAAACTCCCTGTTCTTATAAAGAGGAACTTGCAAATATGGAGATAAATTTGGCAGAGATAAAGAGTCGAAAAGAGTATAGTGAATTAAAGTTTCATCGGCAATATGGGTATAAGATAGACTTTGAATCTCTTATGAAGTGTAGTTTTTATCCAAAGGAATACTTTGTATTTTTAAGTGAAAAACCTAATTTAGATGAAGAACTCTATGATGAATTACCACAAGGAGAATATTTATGCTTCAAAACCCAAATACTCAATGAAAATTGGAATCCAGATATGCTGAAAGATTATTTTCCAAATGGGGAGATACCTAAACTTGCACTTGCATTGGAATTTGAAGATAATCTTCATGAATGGCAGGATGCATGGTATGAAGTTCAAATTTTTCTGTAATATTATGTATTGAATTTATTTTTAAATTAAAATAATATAACAATAAATATATAATTTGAACATTTTATAAAAAATATTAAACTTTTTACTTGACCTTATTCTTACAATAACTTTTATAATAGATACAAAGAGTTTCGAAACTTTGTATCTATTTTTTATTTATAAGGAGGAGTGAAATGAATAAAGTCTATCAAGACGAAACAGAGCTTTTATATTGTGGAACAGATTTTGGGGATAAAGCCAAAAACCCAGAAACTCCACCAATATATAATACAACTGCTTATATAGTAGAAGACACTCATGATTATGACTTTGCAAATAATGGAGGAAAATATTTTTATAATAGAACAGCTAATCCAAATAGAGATGGAGTTGCTAAGGCTATAACTTATCTGGAAAAAGGGGAGGATAGTATAATATGTTCATCTGGAATGGCAGCTATTTCAACAGTATTGCTATCACTTCTTAAAAGTGGAGATCACATTTTATTTAGTAAAGCTATTTATGGGGAAACAATTGAAATTTCAGAAATGATGTTAAAGGATTTTGGGATTCAGATGTCCTTTATAGATTTTACAAATTTAGAAGCTATAGAAGCTAATATTAAAGAAAATACAAAAATATTTTATACAGAAATAATTGCAAATCCTCTTACAGATGTTGTTGATTTGGAAAAAATTACAGAAATTGCAAAGAAAAATAGAGTTTTAACAGTAGTAGACAGCACATTTACCACTCCTTTTTCAATTAAACCACTAACATTGGGAGCTGATATTGTTATTCACAGTTTAACCAAGTATTTTGGAGGACATAGTGACATTACAGGGGGAGCAATTACAGCAAGTCAAAAAATAATAGATATAATACAACCTAAATTTCGCTGGTTAGGATGCTGTATGGATCCAAATTCAGCATGGCTTACACAGAGAAGTATAAAGACAATGTCAATGAGAGTAAGTATACAATTTTCAAATGCTGAAAAATTAGCAAAAGCATTACTTGAATTACCTGCAATAAGAATGGTATATTATCCAGGACTTGAAAACCATCCGCAACATGAACTTGCTAAAAGGATTTTGAATGGTAAATATGGTGCTATGCTGAGTTTTAGAGTTGAGGACAATAGGGAGAAAGTTGATGAGTTTATACATAGGCTGAAACTTGTAAAATATTTAGGAACTCTTGGAGGAATACGTACAACAATTGCTCATCCTGCAACAGCTTTTAGAAAAGAATTTACTCGGGAACAGCTTGAAGAAATGGGAATGTATGAGGGACTTATTCGTATTTCGACAGGAATTGAAAATATTGATGATTTAATAAAAGATTTTACACAGGCTTTGGAAGTATTCAAATAAAATATTTAGGAGGAAGACATATGTTTGAGAAAGCAAATAAACCCTTGATAATCATAACTCTTATATTACTGATGCTGGTAATAGTACCAATTATATTGATTCCTAATAGTGTTGTTAGTTTTCTAAATTTATTGTATAAGTTTATAACTACAGATCTTGCTTGGTTTTTCCTGCTCCTAGGATTTTCAATGGCTGTAGGGGCGATTATTCTATTAACTACAAAATATGGAGATATTCGCCTTGGAGGAAAAAATGCAAAGCCACATTACAAAACTTTTACATGGATAGCGATGAATCTATGTTCAGCACTTGCAGCAGGAGTTCTCATATTTGGTATGTGTGAATGGATGTACTATGTAAATGGAACTCCTTTTGGAATAAAACCAGGATCAATTGAAGCTTATGAATATGCTTCAGCTTATGGAATGTTTCACTGGGGATTTTCAGCATGGGCATTTTATCTAATAACAGGAGTTGCAATAGGGTATCTATATTGGAATAAAAAAATAGGAACATTACAGGTATCTAAACTTTGTGCAAATATTTTATCTGGAGATAAATTATGGAAAAAAGGACTTCGTTGGTTTATAGATGCAGTTCTAGTTTTCTGTTATTTTATGGCTATAATGACAACAGTAGGTATTGGAACTCCTGTTCTTGGAGAATTGGCAAGTGATCTTTTAGGTATTCCTAATACATTTGGCATGAAGATAGGAGTTATAATTATATTTGGAATCTTCTTTACTCTTTCAACTTCAAAAAATATTTCAAATGGAATGGCACATATAAGTGATTTTAATGTATGGCTGGCAATTGGATTTTTTATTTTTGTATTGTTAGTTGGAGATACAGCATTTATTCTTAATAATATAACAATGGCAATTGGAACAAATATAAGAGAATTTGTTCGCATGAGTTTTAATACAGATGCTGTTGCTGCAACAGGATTTGTACAAGGCTGGACAATTTTTTACTGGGCATGGTATGTTGCTATTACATTTATGTGTGGGATTTGGATAGCACGTACATCTTATGGAAGAACTTTGAGAGAAATTGCAGTTTCAAATTGTATATGGGCAGTTTTAGCTTGCTGGCTTACATTTGGAATTTTAGGTAATTATGGAATGGGACAGGAACTTTTCCATGGAGCAAACTTTTCTGGAGTTCTAGGAAAACTTGGAAATAATGGGGTTACACTGATGGTGCTGAAAACAATGCCTTTGGCAAAATTATGCATATTTGTTTTTCTTGTTCTGCTGTTTTTTAATCTTGCAAGTACAGTTACTGCTAACAGTACATCTCTTAGTATGTACACTTCTGTTAAGCTTAAGGCGGATGAAGAACCAAATTCTTGGTATAAAACATTCTGGTGTTTATTATTTTTAATAATTCCAGTTGGAATTCTTCTTCTTGAACATAATGTTGAAGGTCTTAATGTACTTCAGACAATACAATCAATGATAACAATATCTTCTCTTCCAGTATTGATTGTCCTTGTTGTTTTAGGAATATCATTTGGAAAAGCATTGAGAGAAGATATTAAAACAGGAGAGATTCTTGAGTCTATTGATGATAATAAGCAAAATAAATGGAATATCAGTAAATAAGGAGGAAGTATGGAAAATAATATTCTTAATAATATAGATGTGGTAGAGTTAACTAAAAAAATGATTTCCTTTGATACATATGTTACAGAAGGAAAAACAGAAATTTTAAATTATATTAAAGAGATACTATCTATGGAAACTTCTGCTGAAGTTATTTTATATAATGAAAATAAAGAAAATCCTTATTTAATAGCTCATTTAAAAACTAATAAACCTGAATTTACCCTTGTACTTGAAGGTCATCTTGATGTTGTAAGTCCTGAAGGAATGGTAGTGGCTCCTTTTAATGCACAGGAAAATGGAGATATATTAACAGGGCGTGGGGCAGCAGATATGAAATCTGGATGTGCAGCAATGATGGCTGCATTTACAGCAGCAGCTAAATCTTCTGAAAGAAATGGAGATGTTTATCTGGTGTATACTACAGATGAGGAATATGCAAGTGCTGAAATTCTTGAAATTATGGAGAAAAGATTAATTCCAAATTGTGATTTTGTAATGATTGCTGAACCAACTAATGAAACTTTATGTACAGCACATAAAGGAAATGCATGGGTTGATGTGGAATTTTTTGGTAAAAGTGCTCATGCAAGTACACCAGAACTTGGGATAAACTCAATTTATATGGCAAGTGGATTTATTTGTAAGTATAAAAAATATACAGATGAGTTATATGCAAAGCAGGAAAATGACATATATGGCAAACCAACACTTAATGTAGGGGTTATAAATGGAGGAACAGAACCAAATATTGTTCCTGCATATACAAAAGTAAGACTTGATAAAAGATACTTGCCAGGAGATAATATAGAAAATTTTATAAAAGAAATAGAGATAGTTACAACAGAATGTAAAAAGGAAAATCCTCAATTTGATTCAAAAATAAATATTGTTGTTGATTGTTCTGCTATTATTTTAGATAGAACTAATAACATTTTGAAGAAAATAAAAGAAGCTATTGGAGAAAAATGTGAGTTTGGAATGTTTCCAGGATGGGGAGAGGGAGGATATATCAATAAATATGGTATTCCTGTTGTATATTTTGGACCAGGAGATACAAAATATGCTCATACAAAAGATGAACAATGTTCAATTTCACAAATAATAAGAGTAACAGAATCATATTATAATATCATAAAAAAATTGTGTTTAAAGTAATATCATATTAATATAAAAGAAGAATCAGTAGAAATCTGGTTCTTTTTTATATTATAAATTTAGTAGAACTTTTTAAATTGCATATTAGAGCTTTTTAAGGTATAATTTTTTATAATTATATATAAGGAGGCAAATATGCTGTCAAGAAAATCAATAGATTTATTGCATTTTTTACTCAAAGAAAAAAGAAATGTATCATTGAAAGAACTTTCAGATAATTTTCACTTGAGTGAAAGAAGCATAAGATATGAGATAGAAAAGATACAGAAAGAACTTTCAGTAAAAGATGGATTTGAATTCATCCTTTCTAAGGGAGAATGTTTTGTTGATGATTATGCAGCATTGGAAAAATATCTTAATGATAGCAGGCAAGATTATATTTTTTCACCAAAAGAAAGAGAAATATATATATTATTGAAGATATGCTTTGAAAGGGAGATTAATCAAAATACAATATCAGAAGAACTTGATACAAGTAGAAGCACTATAAAAGTTCATTTGAAGGATATAAAGAAAGTGTTGGATGAATATAACTTAGAATTGGAACTTTTACACAAAAAAGGACTTGGAGTTACAGGAGAGGAAGAAAAAATTCGTCAATGTACTTTGAAGATTATGAGTATGGTAAAAAAATCTAACAGCAGTTTTCTAAAAAATATACTTGATGATTATTTGGAAGAGATAGATATAGAAGGAGTAAAACTTTTTATAAATTACTGCCAAAAACTTATGAATAAAATAGTGTCAGATGAAGCTTTTGATATAATATCTAAATATTTGATACTTGCTATATATTTTAATAAAAAAGGATATAAGATAACAAGTATAAAAAACTATAATTTTTTAAAAAATACATCTGAATTTGAATGTGTAGAAAAATCAAGAGCACTTTTGGAAGGGTTCTATGAAATAGAGCTTTCAGAAGAGGAATATTTGAAGATAACAGATTATTTTTTAGGTAGCCATACATATAATATTTCTTATTCATATTATGAAAACTGGGTAGAAATAGAAATGATAGTAAAGAATTTTATAAACAGAATAAATGAAAAATTAGATGTAAATATATCAGCAGATGAAACTCTTATGACAGGATTAGTAAATCATATAAAACCTACAATATACAGACTTAAAAATGGAATAGAATTAGAAAATACAATATATGAAGAAGTTGTAGAAAGTTATCCAAATCTTTTTTCATTAATAAAAGGAAGTGTAGGAGAACTTGAAGATTTTATAGATAATAAATTTACAAATGATGAGATAGCATTTATTACAATACATTTTAAAGCTGCTATAGACAGAAATATAAAAAAGAAACGTGAAAAAGTGAAAGTGCTTGTTGTATGTGGTTCAGGATATGGAAGTTCTAAACTTTTGGCTCAACAATTAAAGGATATGTACAGAGTGGAAATTATAGATACTATCCCCAGATATCTTTTGGAAAAAGTGAATAAAAGAACTGATATAGATTTGATATTGACAACAATTCCATTAGACGACTTTGAAACTGATAAAACTATTATAAAAGTAAATCCTATTTTAAATAAAGAGGATATGGCAAAATTAGACAATTATCCAATATCAAGAGACAGCAAAAAAATAATATTTTCAGAATTAGTAGAAGTAATTGAAAAAAATAGCAAGATAAAAGCAGATGAAAAACTACTAGGAGCTCTAAAAACTTTTCTGGATAGTAAGCTGATAGATGATCTTCTTCATAAAAAAATTACAATCTCTGACCTGCTGTCAGAAAAGAGAATAAAATTAAAGGGAAAAGCTACTGATTGGAGAGAAGCTATAAGAGAAGCTGGAGAATTGTTGTTAAGAGATGGTTGCATAGAAGAAGAATACATTGAGAATATGATAAAACTGGTGGATGATTTTGGAAACTATATAATGCTTATTCCAAATGTTATTTTTCCTCATACAAAGTCAAAGGATCTTGTAAAAAAGACAGCATTTTCCATAGTTACTTATGATAAAAGAATAGATTTTTTAGATGAAGGAAAAATTGGAGTAGTAATATGTTTCTGTGTAAAGGATGAAAGAGAACATCTGGATAGTCTAATAGAAATTGTAGAAAAAATTGAAGAAAATAATCTGGAAGAAAAAATAAGAAAAAGTAGAACAGCAAAAGATGTAATAAAATATTTAACTAATTAAAATGACTGGTCAGTAGACCAGCCATTTTTTTTGAATAAAATAGAATCTTTAAAATAATTAATGTGCAAAGTACAATGATATTAACAAGGTCAAAAGGAGATATTAAAATGTTGAAAGAAGCAGTTAAGGGAAGGATAAATATAGTAGAAAATGTAAATGACTGGAAAGAAGCAATAATTTTAGCAGCAAAGCCATTAGTAGAAGATGGAAGTGTTGAAAATTCATATATAGATGCAATGATAGCTAATGTAAATAAATTTGGAACATATATAGTAATTGCACCAAAAGTTGCTATGCCACACTCTAGACCAGAGGATGGAGTAAATAAAAATTGTGTATCGATGCTGAAGATAAATGAAGGAATCCTTTTTGAAGGAGAAGAGGAAAAAGTATATGTGTTCTTTGTATTAGGAGCAGTAAATAATGATTCTCATATAGAAACTCTTATGGAACTTATGGAATTGATAGAAGATGAGGACAGAATAGAGGAAATCATTAAAGCAAAAACTGTTCAGGAAATAATGGATTTAATTTAAACTTTAAAGATAAATATATAAAGGAGTGATAATAATGATAAAAATATTAACTGTATGTGGAAATGGAATCGGAAGCAGTTTGATGTGTGCTATGAAGATTGAAGAAATATGCAAGGAAGAAGGAATAGAAGCAGATGTGTCATCATCAGATTTTAACTCTGTGGCAGGAAAAGGAGCAGATCTAATTGTGACAGTAAAACAACTTGCAGATCAATTAACTGGATATAATGTAGCAGAAATTAGAAGTTATACAAATAAGAAAAAAATTAAAGAAGATGTATTAGACAAAATTAAAGAATTAGTAAAATAAAACTTATATAAAAAAATATTTAGGAGGGAAAAGAATGAATTTTTTAAATGTTATAGGAAATGATATACTTACTAACCCAGCATTCTTATTAGGACTTATGTCACTTGTAGGGCTGATTGCTCTGAAAAAGCCATTAAATAAACTTATAACTGGAACTTTAAAACCAATACTTGGATATATAATGCTAGGTGCAGGAGCAGATTTTATTGTTAAAAATCTTGATCCATTAGGAAAAATGATAGAAAAGGGATTTGGAATTACAGGAGTAGTACCAAACAATGAAGCAATAGTTTCTATTGCTCAAGATATTCTTGGAAAAGAAACAATGTTTATATTAGTAGCAGGGCTTATCATCAACATCATAATCGCAAGAGTAACTAAATTTAAATATATATTTTTAACAGGACATCACAGTTTCTTTATGGCTTGTATGTTCTCAGCAGTTCTTTCTACTTCTGGAATGAAAGGAACTACTCTTATTCTTATAGGTGGAATATTATTAGGAGCATGGTCAGCTATATCTCCAAGTATTGGACAAAGATATACAGATCTTGTAACTGATGATGATGGAATAGCTATGGGGCATTTTGGTTCTTTAGGATATTATCTTTCAGCATTCATTGGAGAAAAAATAGGGGATAAAGAAAATAGTACAGAAAATATAGTTATTCCTGAAAAAATAAATTTCTTGAGAGACAGTACTATATCTACAGCTATAACTATGATTGTATTTTATCTTATTGCAGCTATTGCGGCTGGTTCTGAATATACAGAGACTTTATCTGGTGGAAAGAACTATATAGTTTTTGCTCTTACTTCTGCTTTAAGTTTTGCAGTTGGAGTTACAATTGTATATAATGGTGTAAGAATGATACTTTCTGAACTTATACCAGCATTCCAAGGAATCTCTCAAAAATTGATTCCTAATGCAATACCAGCAGTTGACTGTGCAGTATTTTTTACTTATGCACCTAATGCAGTATTGATAGGATTTATATCTTCATTTATAGGTGGAGTAATTGGAATGGTTATACTAGGAGCAGTTGGAGCAGTTCTTATTATTCCTGGACTTGTACCTCACTTCTTCTGTGGTGCAACAGCAGGTATCTATGGAAATGCTACTGGAGGAAAGAAAGGAGCAATAGTTGGAGCATTCGTTAATGGACTTTTATTATCATTCTTACCAGCAATGCTTCTTCCTGTATTAGGAAATATTGGATTCCAAAATACAACATTTGGAGATTTTGACTTTGGAGTGTTAGGAATTTTAATAGGAAAATCAACATCATCTATAGGAACAGCTGGAATATATATAATTGTAGCAATTCTTCTTGCTATACTTATTATTCCTAGTTTCATAAAAACAAAAACAAATGTTATCAATGCAAAAGATGAATATTAAGATCATTATATAATGAAAGGATGATGTTTCATGAAAAAAATACTTTGTGTAGGACATTCAGCATATGATATAACATATCTGCTTCCTCACTTTCCAGTAGAGAATAAAAAATATAAAGCAAAAGACAGAATAATGGTAAGTGGTGGCCCAGCAGGGAATGCTGCCTATCTGTTGGGAAAATATGGAGAAAATGTTTCATATATAACAGCTTTAGGAAGTGATTTTTATGGTAAAAAAATATTAGAAGACCTTAATGAAGTAGGAGTAGATACTAAAAATATAGTTGTGTCAAATAAATTAGTTACACCTTGCAGCATAATAATTGCTAATGAAGAAAATGGTTCAAGGACAATAATAAATTACAGAGAAGAAAAACCAGTAGATGATTTTAAAATGACATATGAAAAAGCTCCTGAAATAATACTTTACGATGGGCATGAACTGGATATAGCTTTAAAAATACATAAAGAATTTCCAAATGCTGTATCAGTATTAGATGCAGGAACATATAAAGAAGGAACTTTAGTTATAGGTGAATTTGTAGATTATCTGGTTTGTTCAGAAGATTTTGCAAAGGACTACTGTAAAATGGATAAAATAGAAGAGAAAGACTTTAAATATGTTCTTGAAAAATTGGGAGAGTTGAATAAAAATACTATTATAGTAACTTTAGGGGAAAGAGGTTCTATAATGAAAAAAAATGGAGAAGTATTGAAATTCAAAGCTTTTAAAACTAAAGCAGTGGATACTACTGGAGCAGGGGATATTTTTCATGGAGCCTTTGTCTATGGGTTAAGCAATAGTTTTTCAATAGAGAAAAATATAGAATTCGCTTCAGCATGTGCTTCATTATCAGTAGAAAAACTTGGTGGACGTAATTCTATACCTGAGTTAGATGAGGTTGAAAAAAGAATAAAGAGAGGATAAAAAATGAAAAAATATAGTTTTAAAGAACTTGGGCTTGAAAATACAAGAGATATGTTTAAAAGAGCTAATGAAAATGGATATTCTATACCAGCATTTAACTTTGCAAATTTAGAACAGCTTCAAGCAATACTAGATGCATGTGTAGAAGCTGAAAGTGATGTTATAATTCAAATATCAGCAAGTGCAAGAACATACATTGGAAAAGAGCAGCTTCCTCTTCTGGTAAAAGGAGCAATAAATGAAATAAGAGCAAAGGGATCAAAGATAGCTGTAGCACTTAATCTTGATCATGGAAAGGGATATGATTTGATTAAAGACTGCCTTGATTATGGATTTTCATCTGTAATGATAGATGCCTCAAAATATGATTTTGAAAAAAATATAGAATTAACAAAGGAAATAGTAGAACTTGCAAAAGCATATGATGCTTCTGTAGAGGGAGAAATTGGAGTTATTCATGGAACAGAAGATGAACATTCTGCAGATGAAAGTACATTCACAAAACCTGCTGAAGCAGTAGAATTTATAAAAAAGACAGGAGTAGATTCCCTTGCTATTGCAATAGGAACAGCTCATGGAGCACATAAATTCAAAGTAGGAGAAGATCCTAAATTAAGACTTGATATACTTGAAAACATAAAGAAAGAAATAGGAAGTTTTCCAATAGTTCTTCATGGTTCATCTTCAGTACCCCAAGACTATATCAAAAAATTCAAAGAGTTTGGTGGAGAAGTAAAAGATGCAATAGGAATACCTGATGAAGAATTAAGAAAAGCATCTAAGTCAATAGTTACAAAAATTAATGTGGATACAGATGGAAGGCTTGTTTTTACAAGCGCATTGAGAGAGTATTTTGCAAAAAATCCAAAAGAAATGGATTTAAAAAAATATTTTGATTATGCTAGAAATGAAATGAAAAACTTTTATGTAAAGAAAATCAATTCTGTTTTTAAGACAAAATAAAAAAGTTACGATAAAAGAAAAAACAGTCATTATTTTTATGACTGTTTTTTTATATATAAAACTTAAAACTAATATTTTCTTTATATAATTTACTATTTAAAATGATATATGAAAATATAAAAATAAAAGAAGCTAAAAAATAGTATTACTATACAAATGTATAATACTCATCTCCTCCTAATATTCTGTCTAAACTTCCACAAGCTGATATAGGTGTGTAAATTCCAGTAACTCCTCCAGTTGAAAAACTGCTTATATTTAGAGTAAATGAAATTCCTTCTCCTTTTATACATATATTATGAGTGTTAGTAGTGACAGCTGGATCTGAAACTATTCTTGAATGTGTTTTATCAAATCCTATTCCTGATAATGCTACAGTAGCATGAACATTAACATTTCTTGGGTAAAGCTTACATGCTTCTCTAGTAGTACCTTCATATACAACTGTTCTTTCTGTATCTTCACGTCCTAGGCTTTTAGGATTTTTTACAGTTTCAATAGTTACACTGTTGACAATAGAACGAGCATCAAAAAGTCCATCCATTCCTAATATTGCTCCATGAGGAAAATATATATGTCTTCCATATTTACTGCATAATTTTTTTACTTTATCTGTAAAATCATCATCACTGAAAGCTGTTACTGATAATACCAACAGGTTTGAATGTTTCAGTATCAATTCTATATTTTCTTTGAGGACATCAGCAGTAGCTGCTTCTATAATTAAATCTGTTCCTTCATAAAATGAATCTAACCCTTGAACAATAATTTTTTCTTTTAACTCTCCTTCACATTTAAAAAAAGGATCTTGTATAAAAGTTATTTGATGAGTTTCTTTTTTCTTAATGTGTTCTACCATACTTTGTCCAATTTTGCCACATCCTAAAAACCCTATTTTTGCCATGCTAATGCCTCCTTTTTGAATTTTATAATTTTTTATTATTTTAAAATAAATATTAATATTTATTTTAAATTATATCAGGTATGACTGCTTTGTCAATAGAAAAAGACTTAGAATTTTATTCTAAGCCATCTTTATTTTTAATACATTCCAGTTTCAGACATATATTCATCTAATTTTTCAAGTCGTTTTTTCCCTTTTTCTCCTGCAAGTTTGCTTATAAGACTGACTAATATTTCAACAGTCAATGTTACTCCTACTATAGAATTAGCAAAACTAAGAGAATCCACATTATGTACCAAGACATAAGCAGCTCCTTCTGTCACAGGGGATGTCAGTTGATTAGTAATCACAATTACAGGACATTTATGCTCTTTTGCTATTTTATGTACTTGCAGAGCACTTTGTGAATAACGAGGTAGAGTAAAAAGTATCAATACATCATTTTCGTCCATGTCTATAGCCTGATCTTCAAATCCATTCTGAGCATTGAGATGTGTTACTTCAGGTATTACATGTGATAAGACAGTGGTTAAATAATTGGCAATTCCATAGGTATTGCGAAAACCAGCTATATATTTTCTCTTTGCACCTATTATTTTTTTAGCTGTTTCTATATATTTTTCTGCTTTATTTCTATTTTGATCTTTTAAAATATTATTTTGCATATTTTGAAATACCAGTTCAGGTATTTGTTTTAAATCTATAGAATTTGTAATAGTTATTTTTTCAAAAGGTAGATGATTGTCTATTTTCTGATACTTTTTTTCTAAAGTTTCCAAAGCCAGTTTCTTTTTAAATTCTCCATATCCTGAAAATCCAAGAGATTTTGCCATTCTTATAACTGAAGTATCTCCCAGTTTTAATTTTTTTGCTATTTCATTGGATGTCATATAGCAGGCTCTTTCCAAATTTTGAAGTATGTATTCTAGAACTTTTTTTTCGTTTTTGGTAAGTTTGGTGCTGCAGGCTCTTTCTTCAATTGTCATTTTTATCTTCTCCTTTCATTGCCAAGATATAGACCATATTTTTATTATATCATAGAGAAGAACTAGAAAAAATTATTTTTTCTTTCACTTGATGTATTGACAAAAAAATATTTGAAGCTATAATTATAAAAAGAATATTTTTATTTTTTTATAATTTATTTTAAATAATAAAATTCAAAAAGGGAGGAATAATATGCTCAGATTAGAACAGATAAAGGAAGCTCAGGGAAGAATATCAGAATATACTATTAAAACTCCAGTAATAAGAATGGAAGTTTTAGATGAACTTCTTGGATGTAAAGTGTATATTAAAGCTGAATGTATGCAAAAAACAAATTCTTTCAAGATAAGAGGGGCACTTAACAAGATGCTGACTATGCCTGAAGATGAGTTGAAAGCTGGAGTTGTAGCAGCTTCATCTGGTAATCATGGAAAAGGAGTTGCATTTGTTGCAAAATTATTAGGGGTAAAAGCTACCATAGTTGTCCCTGACAGTGCTCCTAAAATTAAAGTTGATGGAATTAAATCTTTTGGAGCAGAGGTAGTACAGTGTCCTTATGATGAGCGACATAATGTAGCAAATGCTTTGAGTGAAGAACATGGATATTCTATAGTTCATCCATATGATGACTATGCTATTATGGCAGGACAGGGAACTATTGGTCTAGAAATTATGGAGCAGCTTCCTGATGTAAATTATGTGATTGTTCCTATAGGTGGAGGTGGACTTATCAGTGGTGTATCAACTGCTGTAAAGGAAATTTCTCCATCTGTAGTTACTATTGGTGTAGAGCCAGAATGTATGTGTAGATATACTAAAAGCTTTGCTGCTGGAGAACGTGTTCTTCTTCCATCACAACATTCTATTGCTGATGCTATTCTTACTCTCATTCCAGGAGAAAAACCATATCCTGTGGTAAAAAAATATGTAGATAAGATTATTACTGTAAAAGAAGAGGACATAGCTCAGGGAAGTATCAAACTTCTTACAGTGGGGAAAATATTGGCTGAATTTTCTTCAGCTATTGGTATAGCTGCTGCACTTAAAGGAACTCTTCCTGTTACAAAAGATTCAAAAGTATGCTTTGTAATATCAGGAGGGAATATAGATTCAGAAGCAATAGTGAAAGAGATGTAAAATAATTATTTTATAAAATAAAATTTATTTTGTTTTCAATTAGAGTGGTCTGAAATTTGTTCAGACCACTTTATTTTTCTATAAATAAAATTGAAAACTTGTGATAAATTTTTCATATTTATTTAAAAGAGAAATGATAGTTTTCTTGAATATTAACAATATAGAGTAAAGGAAAGTTAAGTGGAATCTTTCATGAAAAAAGAAAGAAATAATAAAAACAGTATGAAATTCCCTGATAATGTTTTTTTTAAATACATAAAAAATGAAAAAAGTATTCAAAGAAAAAAGCCTTATTTATCCATGAAATCTCTTGTAGAAAAGAGGTGAAAAGAACAAAATTTTAAAAAAAGTAAAATTAAAAATTAAACATAAAAAGGTCAAAAAATACACGATAATTTTCTTGATAAATTATATCAGATAATATAAACTTCATAGTAGATAAATTTAATTTGTTTAAAAAAAGATTAAGTGGGGAAAACAAACTGTTTATAATATTTAGATTTAAAAATAATATTTGAGGTGAGAATTTTGAAAAAGACGAAAATTGTTTGTACAATTGGACCAAAAACTGAATCAGTAGAAACTTTAAAAGAATTATTAAGAACTGGAATGAATATGATGAGATTAAATTTTTCTCATGGAGATCATGAAGAACATGGAAAAAGAATTCAAAATTTTAGACAAGCAAAAGCAGAAACTGGAATCAGAGCAGCTTTATTATTAGATAACAAAGGGCCAGAAATCAGAACAATTAAACTTGAAGGTGGAAAAGATGCTGTAATAGTTGCAGGGCAGGATTTTACTATTACTACTGATAAAACTGTAGTAGGAAATAATAAAATAGTAGCTGTAACTTATGAAGGACTTATAAAAGACCTTAAAGCTGGAGATACTGTGCTTATTGATGATGGACTTCTTGAATTCACTGTTAAAGAAGTAGTAGGAAATGAAGTAAGATGTGTAGCTGTAAATAATGGAGAATTAGGTGAAAACAAAGGTGTTAACCTTCCAAATGTTGCAGTTAATTTACCAGCATTATCAGAAAAAGATGTAAAAGATATGATTTTTGGATGCCAGCAAGGAATTGACTATGTTGCAGCTTCATTTATCAGAAAAGCTGATGATGTAAGAGAAGTAAGAAGAATACTTGATGAGAATGGAGGAAAAGACGTTCAAATCATTTCTAAAATAGAAAACCAAGAGGGAGTAGATAATTTTGAAGAAATTCTTGAATTATCTGATGGTATCATGGTAGCAAGAGGAGATCTTGGAGTAGAAATTCCAGTAGAAGATGTACCAGTAGCACAAAAAATGATGATAGATAGATGTAATGCAGTTGGAAAAGTAGTTATAACAGCTACACAAATGTTAGATTCTATGATTAAAAATCCAAGACCTACAAGAGCAGAAGTAAATGATGTTGCTAATGCAATTCTTGATGGAACAGATTGTGTAATGCTTTCTGGAGAATCAGCAAAAGGAAAATATCCAATAGAAGCAGTCTCAGTAATGGCTAAAATAGCTGAAAAAATGGATCCATTAGTAACTCCAAGAAATAAATGTAAAAATGAAAAAGTAACAATAACTTCTGCTGTTGCAAAAGGAACTGCAGAAGTAAGTGAAGCCTTAGGAGCAAAAGTTATAGTGGTAGGAACTGAATCAGGAAGAGCAGCAAGAGATATCAGAAGATATTTTCCAACAGCAACTATACTTGCAATTACTAATAATGAAAGAACAGCAAATCAATTAATGTTGTCTAGAGGAGTGATTCCATATGTAGATGGAAATTCAGAAACTCTTGATTCGTTCTTTAATTTAGCTGAAAGAGTAACAGTTGAATTAGGATTAGTAAGCAGAGGAGATATAATTGTTGCAATATGTGGAGAAAGTGTATTTAAAAGAGGAACAACTAACTCTGTAAAAGTAATTGAAATAAAATAAGAGTAAATTAATTTAAATATTTTTTAAACTATGGTATAATAATAATGATAGATTAAAGATATAATTTATTAGGAGGTTTTTTTAAATGACAAGAATAGTAGATGTAGTAGCAAGAGAGATACTTGATTCAAGAGGAAACCCTACAGTAGAAGTAGATGTAGTACTAGAATGTGGAGCAAAAGGAAGAGCAGCAGTTCCATCAGGAGCTTCAACAGGAGCTTATGAGGCTGTGGAATTAAGAGATAATGATAAATCAAGATATTTAGGAAAGGGTGTTCTTACAGCTGTAAATAATGTAAACACTGAAATTAAAGAAGCTATATTAGGGATGGATGCATTAGATCAAGTGGGACTTGATACTGCTATGATCGAATTAGATGGAACTCCAAATAAAGGAAGATTAGGAGCAAATGCTATATTAGGTGTATCTTTAGCAGTAGCTAAAGCAGCAGCAGAAGCATTAGGAATGCCTTTATATAAATATTTAGGAGGAGTAAATACTAAAGAATTACCTCTTCCAATGATGAACATTCTTAATGGAGGATCACATGCTGATTCAGCTGTAGATGTTCAAGAATTTATGATTCAACCAGTTGGAGCAAAAAACTTTAAAGAAGCTATGAGAATGGGATGTGAAATATTCCATAACTTAGGAAAACTTCTTAAAGATAATGGAGATTCTACAAATGTAGGAAATGAAGGTGGGTATGCTCCTGCTAAAATAAATGGAACTGAAGGAGCTTTAGATCTTATGATCGAAGCTATTAAAAAATCTGGATATGAGCCAGGAAAAGATATAACTTTTGCAATAGATGCTGCATCAAGTGAATTCTGTAAAGAAGTAGCACCAGGAAAATTTGAATATCATTTCAAAAGAGAAGGTGGAGTTACTAGAACTTCTGAAGAAATGGTAGAATGGTACACAAAATTAGTAGAAAAATATCCAATTAAATCTATTGAAGATGGGTTAGGAGAAGATGACTGGAACGGTTGGGCAAAATTGACTGCTGCAATTGGAGATAGAGTTCAAATAGTTGGAGATGACTTATTTGTAACTAATACTGAAAGACTTAAAAAAGGAATAGAATTAAAATCTGCTAACTCTATCCTTATTAAATTAAACCAAATAGGATCATTAACTGAAACTCTAGATGCTATCGAAATGGCAAAAAGAGCTGGAATGACTGCAGTTATTTCTCATAGATCTGGTGAAACTGAAGATGCTACAATAGCTGATATAGCTGTTGCAACAAATGCAGGACAAATTAAAACTGGTTCAACTTCAAGAACTGATAGAATGGCAAAATATAATCAATTATTAAGAATAGAAGATGAATTAGGAACTACTGCTCAATATAAAGGGCTTGACGTTTTTTATAACCTTTCAAAATAGTTAAAAAATAATATTAAAAAAACCGGCTAAAAATGCCGGTTTTTTGTTTTTTTATTAACTATTTTAAAATATTATTTGAGACAAGAAAGAAGATATTTTTATTTAAAAAGAATATTTAAGACCAATTGCAACTCTTGAATCCCTATATCCCTTTTCTCCCCATTGATGTGCCACACTTCCCCAAGCATTAAGATTTGAATTAATTTTAACTTCCATACCAAGTTTGGCTTCTCCTATATTTTTTGTCCCTTCTAAATTATTCTTTACTCCATCCATAACTACACTAAAATCTTTCTTGTTGTGTATCCAATTCAGTTCTGCAAATGGTTGATATTCTTTTTGTTTATTTTTATCTGATGGAGAAAAATGAGTGGCATAGATTTTTACTCCTAAATGAGTTTGGATATTTCCATCTCCTTTATTTTCAACAAATGTTCCATTTACTTCTTTATGGTCTTTTGTTTTTACTCCCATATAAATCATTTGAGCTTTTGGTTGAATATAGTATGCTTTTTTATGAGAATTATTACTAGCTATTTTAAAATTGTATCCTGTTTCTATTGATGCAGTAATTCCTCTTGAACTATATTTTTCTTTTGCAAGCTCTTCTCCATGAACTTCATTGTCAAACCAGCTATACATTATCCAAGTATCAGCGTATAGTCCAGATCTATCCTCTTTATTTGCATACCATGTTCCATATAATCCAAGATTATATCCAGTTATATCAGCTTTTGAAGTATACTTTGTTTTATTTGAATCTGTCTTAGCATGATTGAAAGCATATCCTCCCATTATACCCAGATGATAACGATTTTTATTATCAGTGCTCCATTGGACAATATCTCCTCCTACTTGAAGAACATAACGTCTACTTGTAGTTTCAAGTTGATTTGAACTATCTCTAAATCTATTGTATCCACCTACATTTCTTACCCATATACTTGATATTTTATCATCATTCACAAGTGTATCTGTATATTGAGTTTCTCCAAGTCTGCCATGAAGTGAGTGAATAAATATGTTGTTTGCAGCAGCATTATTTGCCAGATAACTTCCTGACTCTGGACGATAAATAGCTTCTTTAGGTTCAGGATTTATTATTGGTGGAGATATTGGAGCTGGTTCAGGCTCTGGTATTGGAACTGGCTCTGGTTCAGGTTTTGGAGTTGGAATTTCAGGTTCTGGTGGTATTGGTTGACTTAAAAGACTGTTTGTAAGATACCAATTCTTTTGATCAGTAGTTATTCCATTCCCACGATTTAAAAAATATTCATATGTTCCTGCTACTATTCTTCCATCTTTTATAAATTCACCATTAGAGGTTCCAAGAACTGAAATCAATTCAATTCCATTTTCTGTTTGGTTACCTCTTCCACCCAGATTAGTGACTCTTATTTTAGTTGTTCCAGAAGTATTTCCTTCTACCACCATTTTATCAGTAAAAGAACTATCTCCTTCTAATTGAGTGTTAAAGGTTATAATACTATTATTTCCACTATAATCTCCTTTTATAGTCAAAGAGGAGTGAGAGTTATTGTAAATAAAATTGAGCATTGAGTTATTAGATAATGAAAGTGAAGAAACAGTAGAATTATCTGTTATATTCCATTCACTATTTGATAATTTCAAATCTATTTGTCCATTAAAATTTGAATCAATTGTAGTTTTTCCATGAAGGTTAGAAGCATTATTTAAATCTAAATCTATGTGTGCATTTTCACCTTGAGCTAAAATATTCCCATAAATTATGACTGTATCTTTTATAGAAATTAAAGAATTATTTCCATCAGCTTTTAATGCTAAGTTAGTTGAGGCTTTTCTTGCATCAATGAGAGTATTGCCTGTAAAATTAATAACACCATTTTGATTTCTGGCTAATACTGCTATTGAATTATTGGAGGTATTTTCATCAGAAGTAATTACAGAAGTGTTATTTGCATTTATTTCTCCTCCAGCAATTGAACGTATTCCAATAGTATCCCCATTTGTAGAATGAGTATAAACATCAGTATTAGCTAAGTTAATAACAACTTGTTCTCCATATGCAGTAACTCCACTCATACCATTTATCTGAATTGTATTGCGTTTATTTTCTTCGCCTTTATAATTGATTATTGTATTTTGAGCTGGAGTAGGAAAACCAATTTGTGTTGTAGCATAGATACCATGCATGTTTTCAGTTTTAATTGTACTGCCTGCTCCTACATCTATTGCTCCACTTAACATTGCAAATAATCCACCAGTATCAGCTCTTGTTCCAGTAGTTTCAATGTGAACCTCTTCAGCAATAACCTTTCCACCCATATCAGGAAAATAACTATTTCCTTTAGCTTCTATTCCTCCACCTTGTGAATTAATAATTGTTATTCCGGTTAAATTTACTTCACTGTTTGTTTGAGAATCAATACCATATCCACTTAGTCCACCAGTTTCTGCATTTATATTCAAATTTTCTGCATTTAAAATTGATTTTGATGAATTTGGCTGCCCCATTATAAATATTCCATTTCCCTTTCCAGTTATATTAATAGTATTTAAATTTCCAGACAGGTTAATTGTTCCACCATTTTGTATATCCAATCCTCTAGCTGTGCCTGTACCATTATTTTGAATATTTATTTCAATATCTTTACCAAATACATTTCCTCTAGAAGAATTAATACCAGTAAGAACCCCACTTCTGCTCTCTAATGAAATAGTTGTTTCTTTTCCCAAATCAACTGTTGATAAAGAAGTACTTTTTATTCCTTGAGCTGAGCCTCCAGTCTTAATATCTATATTAATTCCTGTTTTATTATTTTTAGGAGCAACAATATATTTATCAGTTGATCTACCAGCATCTACTCCAGTAACAGATTTTGTATCATTACTTTCCACAATTACAGATGTTCCTCCATCAATATCTAATTCTCCTTTACCTGAACTAATTGGCTCACTGGCTATAGTTAGACTAGTAGAAATTAAAAATATAATAATTTTTAACAAATTTATTTTTTTCATAGTAGTTGCCTCCTTTTTAATAAAATTAAATTTTATAACACGCAATCTTTGTGTCAAATATATACTTTTTTAATATTTAATATATAATTATAATGCTTTATTTTTTTAAAAACATATAAATAAAGTAATAAAATCGCAATAAAAAAGAGGGTATAAAATTTTATAC
>Ga0153982_1000108_pt1 | contig 21880 bp, 21 predicted proteins | sample TSGA066MetaG_FD_104743 | JGI IMG/M metagenome (GOLD analysis project Ga0153982, IMG submission 104743) | Attine ant fungus gardens microbial communities from Georgia, USA - TSGA066 MetaG | ecosystem: Host-associated > Fungi > Mycelium > Unclassified | place: USA: Georgia, Alexander Wildlife...
ACGGCGGTCGGTATCGCTTCCGTCGCCAGCTTTGCCCGCCTGGCGCGTGGTGAAGTGGTACGTCTGCGCCACAGTGAATATGTCGAAGCGGCTTACGGTAGCGGCGGCCGTTTTCTTGCGGTGCTGTGGCGGCACATTCTTCCCAATACGCTGACGCCGCTCGTTGCTTATGCAGCGCTACAGTTTGGCCAGGCCATTCTGGCGCTGTCGACGCTGAGTTTTCTTGGTTACGGCACGCCGCCGCCCGCTCCGGAGTGGGGGTTACTCATTGCCGAAGGACGAAATTATCTGGCGACAGCATGGTGGCTAACCACTTTTCCCGGCCTGGTGGTGGTAGCCGTGGTGCTTTCCGCCAACCGCATTAGCCAGCAGCTGGCTGGAGGACGCCGATGAACGCACTGCCTTTACTCGCCGTTGAAACTCTCAGCCTGAGCTATCGCAGCGGCAGCGCCTGGCAACAGGTGGTACATAACGTCAGCTTCCAGCTCAAGGCTGGCGAAATGGTTGCCTTAGTAGGTGAGTCCGGCTCTGGCAAAACCACTGTCGCCCAGGCGATTATGGGGCTGATGGCGGAAAACGGGCGTCGCGATAATGGTCAGATCAAGCTCAACGGCGTTGATATCAGCTCATGGGCACAAAAACGGCTGGATTCACTGCGCGGCGCGCGGATTAGCCTTGTGCCGCAGGATCCCGGTAATTCGCTTAACCCGGTAAAAACCATCGGCGAACAGGTAGAAGAAATCCTGCGCCTGCATTTAAAGCTAACGCGCGCACAGCGCCAGCAGCGCGTGGTTGAGCTGCTGACGCGCGTAGGGCTTAGCTACCCCGAACAGCGCGTCTCGCAGTATCCTCATCAGTTATCGGGCGGCATGAAACAGCGCGTGCTTATTGCCATCGCGCTCGCCTTGCAGCCGGATATTATTATTGCTGATGAGCCGACCAGCGCGCTGGACGTTACGGTGCAGAAACGCATTCTCGATCTGCTGGATACGCTACGCCAGGAATCGGGTACCGCGGTGCTGTTTGTCACGCACGATTTGCCGCTGGCGGCAGAGCGCGCCGATCGCATCATTGTGTTTCGTCACGGGGAAATTCAGGAATCCGGACCTACGGCACAGATTGTTAGCGGGCCACAACATCCCTATACGCGCCAGCTGCTAATTGATGCTGCACCACGGCCGCACCAGCGAGTGCAAAAACCAGCCGCACGTTTCTCCACGCCAGCTATTCAGGCAATAAAGCTCTGCAAAACATTTGCGGCTGGCAAGCAACACAGTTTGCTGGCGCTCGATCGGGCAAGCCTTGTGGTACAACGAGGGACGACGCATGCGCTGGTAGGCGAATCGGGCTCCGGTAAAACAACGCTGGCTCGCATCCTGTTAGGCTTTGAGCAGGCGGACAGCGGTGAGGTAATGCTGGATGGCATTGTGACTGACGGCTTACGGGGCGAAGCGCTGCGCCAGCTGCGACGCAAAATTCAGTTTGTCTGGCAGAATCCGTTTGCCTCGCTCGATCCGCGCCAGACGCTGGCGCAGATTATTGAAGAACCCCTACGCAATTTTGAACGCCTGAGTCGTAAAGAGCGTCGACAGCGTGTCGAAGATGTCACGATACGCGTTGCGCTACCGCTGGCTTTATTGTCACGTAGCGCCCGCGAACTCTCTGGCGGCCAGCGTCAACGCGTCGCGCTGGCACGCGCGTTGATTTTGCAGCCAACGATTCTGGTGCTGGATGAAGCAACCTCGGCGCTGGATGTTACGGTCCAGGCGCAGATCCTTGACCTGTTGCAGCAGCTGCAAATAGCGCAAGGCCTGACCTATCTGTTTATTACGCATGATTTAGCAACGGTACGACAGATTGCCGACAGCGTGACGGTATTACAGGCCGGCAAGGTAGTTGAACAAGGTGACACTGTCACAATCTTCAGCGCGCCACAGCATTCTTATACCCGCGAACTGATTGCCGCAATTCCATCTTTTACTCCCTTTGTTGAAAAGGAGTCTGCATGACCAAACGCATTGGCTTTTTCACCCGACTGCTGGATAAGGCGCCGGCAAAAGAGCGCTACCGGCTGGCAACCGAACAGATTCAGCACGCTGAACGCTGCGGCTTCGATAGCGCCTGGATTGCCCAACACCATTTTCACGAGGCGGAAGGCGGCTTACCTGCGCCTCTGCTGTTTCTGGCACATGTCGCAGCACATACCTGCACTATTCGGCTGGGCACCGCCATTATTACGTTACCGATGGAAAACGCGCTGCGCGTTGCAGAAGACGTCGCCGTGCTGGATCTGCTGGCAAACGGACGGCTGGAGATCGGCCTCGGTTCGGGCGGCACGCCAGATTCGTTTCTGCCGTTTGGCCTGACCTTTGCTCAGCGCGGTACGGCTTTCGCCGATAATTTACATGTTTTGCTCAGCGCCTGGCGAGGGGATTCGCTGGCTCACCCCAATAATCACCTCTATCCGGCAGGCGCGCAGCTCGCCGACCGCGTCTGGATTGCAACTTTTTCAGTTGAGGGAGCGGTGCGCGCGGCCCAGGCTGGACACGGATTGATGCTGTCCCGTACGCAGCCGCGTCCTTCAGGCCAGCCAGCTTTACCGCTTGATGCAATACAAAATCCCCTCATTGATGCCTATCTCGCCGCGCTGCCTGCGGGCGTTGCGCCGCGTATTCTGGCTTCGCGCACTGCCTTTGTTGCTGATAGCAGGGAGCACGCCAGGCGCATAGCCGAACCGGGCATTCGCCAGCAGGCGGAACACTATCTGGCGTCAGGCCATCAGTTACGCGGCGAGACTTTTGATGATTTGCTGGAGCAGTTTGATGCGCATATTGGCGATATTGCCGCCGTTAAGGCGTCGCTGGCGCAGGACAGCACGCTATCGCGCGTTACCGATATTTCTTTTCAGGTGCATTCAGCCGAGCCGTCGCATGCGGAAACGCTCCGCTCCATCGAATTAATCGCAGAACATCTTGCGCCCGGGCTACGAGCAGCGGGCGAGCATCGCTAACAGGAGCTTTTCATGACTCAGCCCAACGATTTACTGGCCTCGCTGGCAGACATTGCCCCCGATTCTGAACTGGCTGAGGCGCGTCGGCAACGCGACGCCGCCACGCTACATGCTCAGGGCAGTTACGAGATTATTTTTGCTCAAAACGATGATGATTTTCCTCTCGACGAACGCTTAGCGCTGGCCGCGCAGGTGGCGGAATGGCACGGGCAGCCAGCTTTACAGGCACACTATCGGCAGCAGACTCAGCCATTAAGCACTTCGGCGCGCAATACTACCGCGCTGGAGTTTGCGCATCGTCTTACCTTTGAGCCGGTTACGGCTGCGCCTTCACATCTTAAAGCGTTACAGGAGGCGGGCTGGAGCGAGCGCGGGATTGTTACGCTCGCGCAGCTGGTGGCGTTTATTAGTTTTCAAAGCCGACTACTGTCAGGGCTGCGGTTGCTTCAGGGAAAGGGCGCGCAGGACGAGTCACCGGCAGTGGTGGCTGGAAAATGGCACGATGCGCCGCAGACCGCCAGCGGTAAAAGGGCATTAACGGCCTTTACGCAGCTTGAATTAGGCTGGGAACCGTGGCTGGCAGCGAAACCGCTGGCGGAATTTAACGCGGATGAACAGATAACGCTGGCGAAATTTGGACATAGCGATTCGGATTATTTTCGCCTGCTGGCGCGTAACCTGCCGCTATTGGAGCAACGTACGCTTACCGATAAAGGTATTTTCTACACGCAAGGTGGACTGCCTCGTGCCGAACGCGAATTAGCGGCGGCGGTAGTTAGCAAGGTAAACGGCTGTATCTTTTGTGCCTCTGTCCATGCCCGCAAAGCCAGTCAGCTGTCAAAAGATAACGAGGCGGTACAAAAACTGTTGGACGTTGCGCCCGGCGGGCAGTTATCGCACGGACAATCGCCGCGCTGGCAGGCAGTCGTTGAGCTTGCAGCCGCGTTATCCGTCACGCCACCCCGCGCCACGCAGCGTCAGGCAGATGCGCTGCGCGAGCAGGGGCTGGATACGCTTGCCCTGTTAGATCTGATCCAGTCCAGCGCTTTTTTTGCCTGGGCGAACCGCCTGATGCTGACGCTGGGTGAGCCTTTCTTACCTGAAGTATAAGGATAGTCATGTCATCATCTGCCGCCAGCGCTGTGGGCCTTAAAAAGGGTAGCCCGATTGTTAAAAAGAGGAGGTCTTTTATGCCTGTTTCCGTTCTTCGGCCCGTAGTCGATCATGCCGTGGTTAACGTGGCCGATCGGCTTGATACAGCTCGTTCTCTGTTCAGCCGTTTGGGGTTTCAGCTTACCGAGCGGGGGCATCATTCTCTGGGCTCCAGCAATCATCTGGCCATTTTTGGCGAAAACTATCTTGAACTGTTGGGGTACGAACAGGGAAAGGAAAAGCAGCGTGCCGATCTCTGGCAGGCGCCGCCGGGCTTAACCGGCCTGGTGTGGAAAACCGACAGTGCCGATATCGCCTTTCAACATCTGGAGCGGCATGATTTAGATGGCGAGCCGCCAGCCTCGTTTTATCGCCCGGTCACCTTACCGGATGGTTCACTGAGCGAAGCACACTTTCGCACGGTGCGCCTCCGTGCTTCCCGAATCCCCAATGGACGCAGCTTTTTTTGTCAGCATCTTACGCCAGAGGCGGTCTGGCAGCCAGAATGGCAGGTCCATCCTAACGGTGTGCAGAACATCAGCGAATTTGTCATTGTTGCGCAGGATCCTGCCTTATCCGCGCAGGTGTACAGCCAGCTGTTTGGTGTCGAAAAGGTTCTGGCCTGTCAGGATGGGGCGTTTGCGCTGCACGCTGGCGCGGTTACAGTGCGTTTTGCTTGCGTAGATTATGTACGGCACCGTTTTGGCTCATTGCCAGCGGATTACGATGGCAGTGCGCGAATGGCGGCATTAGGTTTTAAGGCCAGCGATTTAACGAAGGTAAAAGCGGCATTATTAAAAGGTGACATTGCATTTAGCGATCGCGACGGCGCTATAGTCGTAAATGCCGGAGAAAACGTTAATCTGGCATTAAGGTTTGCTTAGCTATTTATTGCGGTCAATCATGCAGTGACCTTATTTCTTTAAGGTGGTGCGCATTTTTTGCGCACTTATTCTTCATTTTTATCTTTTTTAATCCTTAACCTAAATTTCTTTTCGTTCCTGCCGATAAAGCCTGTGGCTGTTAAAGAAACGCTTTTATGTCTGCCCGCCAGGCAGAAAGCTTTTTTAACGGCACCATTTCACAGTTTGACAAGGAAAAGAGATGAAAAAAATTATCAAATGGGCTTTCTTTATTATTATTGCGCTAATTGTTATCCGGGTGCTGGCTGGTCCAAACGAAGAGAGTAAAAAAGCCGCTGAGGCTTCACGCGGTGAGCAACCCGCCGATATAGCAGAAAGCGCTCCGCCGCAAAAAGAGGTATTCCGTATCTCGGCAGGTAAACTCTTCAGAGATTATGAAGAAAACGAAGTGGCCGCGGATGAACGCATGAAAGGTAAGCAGATAGCGGTAACCGGCGTGGTTCAGGCTATTGATAAAGATTTTACCGACGCCATTATTATCAGGCTGAAAACAGATAATCAGTTTATGCCTGCCAGAATGGAAATGGTCGACTCACAGAAAAGCACGGCCTTGACCCTTAAAAAAGGAAGTCAGGTAGAAGTGGTTTGCCAGAGTATATCTCGCATAATGGGTGCACCTTCAGGCAGACGCTGCGTTTTTAATTAATAGTGATGGGCTGCACAAGCCCATATTCGTTTTTTTCTCATGACCTGAAAGAAATAAAACGCTGATAAGTGTGACAGGAGGAGTGCGGCCATAGCAATAATACCGCTATCCACAAAGATCAAATGCCGACCGAAGTCGACATCGCATTTATCAGCGCAATTAATTACGATTGCGGCTGCCCAACAGGGCCTGCGCCTAAGGTACCGCCCGGTACTGACTGCGCGCTTGGTGCATGAGGGCGTCCATCATTGCCTACCGCGTCGCTGCGGTGCATACAGCCTGCCAGCGATAAAACGGCCAGCAAAGCAACTAAACCTTTTGTACAATTTTTCATAGTATTTTCCGTGGGTTGAAAGTGGAACAGCATGTAAAGGATAGCGCAGGCTGCGCGCACCGCCAGCCGGTCAGCGTAAAATTTTCATCACAAAAAAGGCGCAGTTCCGTATTCCTCCCTCACAGGTAATCAATCCCCGGCTACACTTAATGGACTGGAAGCCAAAGGAGGAATTATGTCTGATAAAGAACTTAATAAAAAACGCAAAGAAGAAGGCGATGTGCATAAAGGTTTGCCAGAGGCAGCGCCTTCCGCCGGCAATGCTTATGAAGAAGACGATCATCCGGCAAGAGATAATCCGGACGAGCATGGCGAAATGCCCCGTACGCGTGATGACAGCCAGGCAGATAAAAAAGATCCATATCAGGAAAAATAATTTGTTAAATCGTTACCTGATGGGTAAAGGCGGCAATAGCTCGCCTTTACCAACGCGGATATTTTATTAACCCGTTTTACTCTCCTGTCCCTGGGGCTTATCCCGTTCTCATGAAGCTAATCTCGTTATGGCTGGTCAGAATTTGTTGCTGGCAGATGATGACGATCCTCCCTGAAAATAGACCTTTCGGTTAATTATCACGCCTGCTATCTCGTTAAAAATTAAGGGCGATTTGCAGACGATATGCCATCACATTTTTTTTCAGGCTTGTACAACCGCGAGTAAAGCTCTACGCTGCACCTGCTACCTGGGCTGCGCGATGTTCGCGTTTAGCATGCTGGCTGGAGTTATCACCATGAAAAGTACAAAAGAGATTTCTATTGACCAGTTTACCGATGGTGAAAAAGAGCTGATCGAGGCGAAGGTAAAAACGCTGACGCTGAAAAAAGGCCACGTTCCTTCCTCGAAAGAAGAAAAAGAGATTTTAAAAGAAGCCAAGCGACTGGTGATGAAAGATCGCGTAGTGAAAGAAAGTACTAAAGCAGTTGTCGCTAAAAAGCCTCGTAAGCCTTCCACGGCAAAAGAGAGTGAGGTTAAAGAGTTTAACTGGAGTGCCTCTCTGCGAAAAAATCCCCGCGCCCTGAGAAACAGCTAGTCTTTTAGCTCGTCGACAACAGCTTGATGTTAACCTGTAAACAGTAGCTGAAGTGCTTTAACCAGCACTTCAATCAGCAATATGCCGCCAATAATTACCATCGTCAGCATCAGCCAAAACTGTTGAGCGCTTCCCATATTCTGCCGACTCCCTGAGACGTTAACAGACTATACTTTAGTGTCTGTTAATTAAACATTACGTCAACTTCCACGTAAAATTACCTCAGGGTGCGACCATAATGTATCAATATCTTAACGGTAAAGCGTGGCGGCATATCTATATCGTCGGCGACCTGCACGGTTGTCTGAATATGCTCAAAGATAGCCTGGAAACTTATCGTTTTGATGCGGAAAAAGACCTGCTGATAGCCGTGGGGGATTTGATTGATCGAGGGCCGGACAGCCCCGGCTGCGCCGAGTTGCTGAGTAAGCCCTGGTTCCGTAGCGTGCGCGGCAATCACGAAGAAATGGCCATCAATGCGTTGACGAAAGGTGAACATCAACAGTGGATTGGCAATGGCGGAGAGTGGTTTTACAAACTTGAAGGCATGAAGATGATTGAAGCCAGGCACGCCCTTAGCCGCTGTCGGCTGATGCCGCTGATTATCCACCTGCAACTACAGGATAAGCTGATTGTTATCGCGCATGCTGACTACCCGGCCGATCGCTATGCCTGGGAAGCCCCGGTCGATCCTTTCGACGTGGTCTGGAGCCGTAACCGGGTTGAACAGGCAAAGCAGGGCAGAGCCACAGCAATTAGCGGCGCGGATGCTTTTTACTTTGGCCATACGCCGCTTGCTGAAGCTCTGAGCGCGGCAAACCTGCACTTTATCGATACCGGTGCCGTGTTTGGCAACCGGCTTACCGTGGTACAGGTTCAGTGAGCCAGGAAAACAGCTTGCCATGATACAGGTTCAGTGAATCAGGAAAACAGCTTGCCGTGGTACAGGTTCAGTAAGTCAGGAAAACAGCTTGCCGTCCCGCACCAGCTCGCGTGGGTAGCTGTTTTTAATGCGGCTGTTCACTTTCTTCGCCAGCCCAATCGGCTGCTGCTGACAGGTGACGATGATTTCATCGGCCGGCAGATTGCGTTCGGGATAGATATCGCGCCCGCGATACCACTCTTCAGCTTCCGCCAGCGTCAGCTCAAAACGATTTTTAGCCTGTGGCTGAGCCAGCGCAACAACCGCCTCATGCTGCCAGCGATAGCCTTTGGCGAAGGTTTCCGCCAGCTTTAAGCCGATGCGGGAAAAGCGCACCTTGCCTAACAATGGCTCCAGCGAAACAGGGAAAAGCCACAGTTCCTTATCACGCTGCCAGAGGCTATGCGTGACGCTGTCCCAGGCCAGGCCTGACTTCGCTGCGGCCATCGCTATCTCCTGCTCCTCTTTGCGTTTTACCGGAGAAAAAGGCAGCTTGCCCACTTTATAGCCGGGCAGCGGTAGCGGCGGCACGCCTGACGTTTTACGTAAGCGGGCAACAAAAAAACCTTCGCTATCAAAAAGATGTGGGAAAACGTGCAGGAAACCTTCGTCAGTGCTTGCGCTGTCGGCGCCGATAAAAAGATCGTTAAGCGGTTCAATCGTTACGGCATCAGGATAGCGCGCCAGCAGCCAGGCGATCACCTGCTGATTTTCGCTACGGTTTAGCGTACAGGTTGAGTAGATAAGCGTGCCGCCGGGCTTGAGCGCATGAAAAGCGCTGTCGATCAGATCCTGCTGCGTCGCGGCGATCTCTGCCGTGCTTTCCGGTGACCAGTTGCGCAGCGCGTCGGCATCCTTACGGATAACACCTTCGCCGGAGCAGGGCGCATCGAGTAAAATCGCATCGAACGTTTCCGGCAAGGCCGGGCCGAAAACGCGGCCGTCAAAGTGCGTAATCGCCGTATTGCTTACGCCGCAGCGGCTGATATTGGCATGCAGCACCTTCACCCGGCTGGCAGAATATTCGTTAGCGAGCAGCATGCCCTGGTTATTCATGCCTGCTGCAATCTGCGTTGTTTTAGATCCGGGCGCGGCGGCCACGTCCATCACCCTTTCCGGCTGGGGACAGCCAGCAAACAGGGCGGTGACCGGCAGCATTGAGCTGGCTTCCTGAATATAAAACAGTCCTGACAGATGTTCTGCCGTACTGCCAAGCGGAAGCGCTTCGGCATCGTCACGGCTAATCCAGAAGCCTTCGCTACACCAGGGGATCGGCGTCAGCGCCCAGTTGTAAGGCGCAACCTGCGCCAGAAAATCTGCCACGCTAATTTTCAGCGTATTAACGCGCAGGCTGCGGCGCAGCGGCTGTTGGCTGATAGCAATAAATTTGTCGAACTCTGCGGCATCGGGCAGCAGGTCGCGCATCTGGCTCAGGAAAAGGTCCGGGAAATACACGCGTGAAGAAGAAGACACTGAAAAATTCCGCTGTAAAAAAGTAGGGCGAGTCTAGCACACTCGCCCTGAGGAAAAAAAACGGGCAGTCGGGCTGCCCGTACAGATTGCTGACAAAGCTAAAGCGATACCTGCAACTAAACATCACGGGCCGTGGACGGCCCGTCACGATTATTTAGCCGGCAGCGCGGTTCCCCATTTACGCCAGTCCTGCGGCTCTTCGTTTTCCAGCAGGAAATGCTTACCGCTGGTGGCCTGCGGTGCCAGCGGAACGGTTGGCGGCGTGGCAAACTGAATGCCGCCCTGAATAAACTGCTGGAAAGTCCCGGTTTTCACCACGCCGCCAATCAGGCCAAACTTGAAGTTGTAGCCGGATGCCAGCCAGAACACCGAGTTGTTCCTGACCAGATGCTGATATTTTTTGCTGATGCGCAGCGTGATTTGTACGCGATCCGCCATTGCTCCCAGCGAGGTTCCCGTCACCGTGCCCACTTCTATGCCACGGAACAGCACAGGTGTGCCGACGGAAAGCGAGCCACCTTCAGGCGCATCCATAATAATGTTCAGGCCATCCAGGTAGCGCGCATCGGTAATGGTTGATTCCTGAAGTTCAAAGGTGCGCTGGGCGCGGCCCTTGCCCGGATCAACGTTGATATAGGGCTGAAGTATCGTGTCCAGATGGTTGACGCCTGCCGCAGAAATTTCTGGTGAAACCACCGAAAAGCGGCTGCCCAGACGCGCAAAGTCCTGCACGTATTCCGGATAAAGCACGGCCTTAGCGATAACCTGATCTTTCCGGTCGTTTAGCGCCAGCGACTCCAGCTGACCGATGGTAATACCCAGATAGCGAATCGGCATGCCTGAAGAGAGCTTGCTGGCATCGAAAGTGCGCAGCGTAATCTGGCTACCTACCGCCCTGGCGGCCGTTTCCGATTCAAACAGCGTGCGCTTGTCTTTGCTGGTTAAACCGGCACCCGCACCGCTAAGGTTATCAAAGCTGATGGCACCTTTCAGCGCACGGTTCAGCGGCGAAGCCTGCACGGTTAGCCCGCTGCCGTTCAGCTGCACGCGCGCGCCGCCTTCCGACCAGAAAACACTGTTTGGCGTCAACAGCTTGCGGTATTCCGGCTTGATATGTACGCGAACGTCAAATTCGTTGGCTCTTGGCGTTACGTCAACAATTTCCCCAACCTGGAACTTACGGTAAAGCACCACCGAACCAGCCTGAATATCCGGCAGGCTGTTAGCGGTCAGCGTCAGCGTGGTAGGAAGCTGGTTAGTAGTAATTCCTTCAGCCGCTTTTTCCGCATTAGCGTAAAGCGGATAGCTCTGTTTTGGCGCGCCTTTACTACCTGGCTCAAGGCGAATACCGCCGTCGACCCATTCGCGCGCGCTGGCACCCAGCACCTCCATCCCGTCAATGCCCAGCTTAACGTCCAGACGGCTGTTAATAATGAACTTGCTGTCGCCATGCACCAGCTGGCGATAATCCGGCGTGATGGCGATGATAAAACCAACGCCTTGCTCATTCAGCTTGCGGTTGACCACCTGGCCAATCTGCATACCGTGCAGCATGACCGGCTGACCCGCATCAATGCCGTAGCTTTCTGGCGCGGTCAGCTTTACCTCCAGCGTGTCGGGACGTTGCAGCAGCGACTCGTTGCTTCGCAACACCGTAAAGCGATTTTGTGGCTCACCTTCGCCCGGCACCAGTTCAAGCGTGCTGCCGGTCAGCAGGCTGCTCAGACTGGTATCGGCCAGCGTGATTTTCGGGCTGCGCATCTCTATACGCGTGCCGCTGCGCATCAGGCCGGTAACGGAAGGATCGATAGTCAGCTCGCCTGTAACCTTACCGTCAGGTTGAAGGTTTAGCGCGGTGAGGGTGCCGACTTCCAGTCCCTGATACATCAGCGGCGTACTACCCGCCTTGAGATCTTTTCCGCCGGGCAAATCCAGCGTAATGAGCACGCCGCGATGGCTATGTGCCAGATCGGGATAAAGCTGGTAGTTATCTTCGCTTTTTGCCTGCGCGGAATCTTCCGGGGAGTCGAAGGCGATAGCACCGTTAACCAGCGCTGCCAGGCTTTCCAGCTGCACTTTGGCCCCGCTTAAGCCAACGTCGGCTTTAACGCCGGAGACGTTCCAGAAGCGGCTTCCTTTTTTCACCAGGTTGGTAAAGCGGCGCTCAATCAGGACGTCAACGGTCACACCCTGATTGCCGGGATTAATGCTGTAATCATAAACGCGGCCGACCGGAATTTTGCGGAAATAGACCAGCGAGCCGGTATTCAGCGAGCTAAGGTCGGGCGCATGCAGATGAATCAGCATTTCGCCGGTATTGACGCGGTATTTCGGCTGCGTGTCCAGCGCCACAAAATGATCCTGCGGCTTGCCTTTGCCCGGCATCATGCCGATATAGTTACCGCCTACCAGCGCATCCAGACCGGATACGCCCGCCAGCGACGCTTTCGGCGTGACCAGCCAGAACTGCGTTTTGTCCCGCAGCGCCTCTTTCATATCGCTTTTGATACTGGCTTTGATTTTTATCGTGCGTAAATCGTCGGTCATACTGATGCCCTGCACCAGGCCAACCTCTACGCCCTGATAGCGCACCGGCGTGCGGCCCGGCACGATACCGTCCGCCGTGGCGAAATCGATAGTGACGGTGGTGCCGCGCTCCTGGTAATTGGTCCAGACGAGCCAGCCCGCAATCAACAGCGCGATAAACGGTAGCAGCCAGAACGGCGAAATTTTGCGTCGGCGTTTAATGCGTGCGCTAGTCGGTGTAGTCGGCGTTTCCTGTTGCATGTGCATCCCAAAGTAAACGGCTATCCAGCCACTCAACGGCAAGGATAGTAAGAATAACCGACGCGCCAAAATAGAAGGCGGCCGGCCCCATAGTAAAAGCCAGAAGCTGATCGCGATTGACCAGCGACATAGTTAATGAAATCACAAACAGGTCCAGCATAGACCAGCGTCCGACCCAGGTAACTACCCTGAGCAGCCGAACGCGGGTTTTCAGGCCCTGCTCGCAGTTAAAATGAATGCTCACCAGCAGCGTCAGCAGCACGATAACCTTGGTGAAAGGCACCATGATACTGGCGATAAACACCACGGCCGCCACCGGAATATTGCCGGAAGCCAGCGAGAGGATACCGGAAAGGATCGTATCTTCCTGCCGTGAGCCGTTCAGATAAATGATGGAGATAGGCAGGACGTTAGCCGGAATAAGCAGCACTATCGACGCAATTAATGCAGCCCAGGACTTCTGCAGGCTGAAACGACGCCGCAGGCGCAGCGGCGTATGGCAGCGCGGACAGCGGCCGCGTTCATCGGGCAAGCCGGTATGGTGACAGTTGAGGCAAACCCGCAGCTGTTTGGGATCGACATGCGGCTGCGGCTGGGGATAAAAGCGGTGCCACAGCTGCTCAATGTTCATATGAATAAGCGTTACCAGGCTGAGTATCGCCAGCGAGATAAAGGCGATTAAACCCGGCCCGAAATTAATATCCGCATAATCTTTCACCTTTATTGAGGCGACGGCGATGCCGATAAGGTAAATATCCAGCATGACCCACTCTTTCAGCCGGTCAAGCATCAGCAAAACCGGACGCAGATTTAACCCCAGCCTGTCGCCAAAAAAGAGCCACATAACAGAAGCAACAAGGGTTGCGGGTGCGCCAATAGTGCAAAAAGCCACCATTGAAGCGGTAATCACATCGCCCTGCTGGGTCATTTGTAAAATGCCCTCCAGCAGGCTGGCGCGAATCGTGGTGCCCAGCAGGCGTATAGTGAGCAGCGGCTCGCTGAAGGCAAACGGCATCAGCAGCAGCATGGTCACCGCCATCGCCATTAACCGCGTCATCGACCAGTCGCGGCCGTTAAGGATAGTCGCGTTGCAGCGCGGGCAGTGCGCCGTCTCATTAGATTTAACATCTGGTAAGGAAAAAAGGGTATCGCATTGCGGACAACGCTGATAACGTGCCTGAGGCAGAATATGGCTAATAGCGTATATTTTCACAGGTTACCCGGATTGGCAGGGTACGGTCAGGCAAAATCGCCACGGCGAACCACTCTTCGTTTATGCTTTTAAAGCTTCAGATCAACAAGGGTATATTAACTAACGGAATCATTCACCTTGTCCGTCTGGACTTTTAATGCTTATTTTATTGGGCGAAGTCATACTGGACTTCGTAACAAGTTTCAATAATGGTTAAAAAATGACTAAAAAAGAATTCTACTCGGACCTTAATCGCGATTTGCGTGCGCTTATTGCAGGCGAAACCAGTTTTCTGGCCGCGATGGGGAACTGTAGCGCGCTGCTGTTCGAACGTCTGGAAGGCGTGAACTGGGCCGGCTTTTACCTGTTAACGGAAGAGAATACCCTGGTGCTTGGCCCTTTTCAGGGCAAAATTGCCTGCGTACGCATTCCGGTAGGCCGTGGCGTATGTGGAACCGCCGTAGCCGAAAACGCCGTACAGCGTGTAGACGACGTGCATGCTTTCCCGGGCCATATTGCCTGCGACGCCGCCAGCAATGCGGAAATCGTTCTGCCGATAAGCGTTAACGGCCAGACGGTTGGCGTGCTGGATATCGATAGCGTGGTCTATAACCGCTTTGATAATGAAGATGAAACGGGGCTAATTGAGCTGGTCGAAGGCCTGTGTGAAGTATTGGCTGGCTCGGATGTCGAAAAATTTATTCACATGAAACGCAGCTAAAGTGCTGGATAACGTAGCATTTGCCGATGGTGTCATTATAATGACGCCTGTTCATGCCTGCGGCTTATTGGCTACCCCGTTGTAATCAGGAAATTTCATGGAAAATCAACCCAAGTTGAATAGCAGCAAAGAAGTAATTGCCTTTCTGGCAGAGCGGTTTCCACAGTGCTTTAGCGCCGAAGGCGAAGCACGACCGCTAAAAATCGGCATCTTTCAGGATTTAGTCGACCGCGTGCAGGGCGAAATGAGCCTGAGTAAAACTCAGCTTCGTTCCGCGCTGCGCCTTTATACTTCTAGCTGGCGCTATTTATATGGCATCAAAGCTGGTGCTACCCGCGTTGACCTGGATGGCAACCCTTGCGGCGTCCTGGACGAGCAGCATGTAGAACATGCCCGTAAGCAGCTCGAAGAGGCGAAAGCGCGCGTTCAGGCGCAGCGCGAACAGCAGCAGGCGAAGAAACGTGAAGCGGGTGAAGAAGCCGCGCCGCGCCGTCCGCGCAAGCCGGTTCGTAAACCTTCTGCCGAAGGCGAGCAGCCCCGGGCCACGCGTGCGAAGCCACAGCGTAATCCTGGCAGCGCGCCTTCCGCAGAACGCCAGCCGCAACGCAGCAAACCCGTTACGGATACCGCAGCGCTGCAGGTAGGTCAAAACATTAAAGTCACGGCTGGCAAAGGTGCGATGGATGCAACCATTCTTGAAATTACCAAAGATGGCGTCCGGGTACAGTTGGCTTCCGGCCTGGCAATGATAGTACGCGCAGAACACTTGCAGTTCTGATACGGAGGCCAATCAGGGCATGAACAACTTTTTTAAAACCACCGTTATTGCTGCGCTGCTGTTTACCGGAAATGTTTTCGCTGCGGATACTATTACGCGCGCCGATCAGATCCCTCAGCTTCATCAGGAACCGCAGCACGCGACGGTCAGCGAGCGCGTTACGTCGCGTTTCACCCGTTCGCACTATCGCCAGTTCGATCTGGATCAGGATTTCTCGGCCAAAATTTTTGCCCGCTATCTGAACCTGCTCGACTATAACCACAACGTACTGCTTGCTTCTGACGTTGAGCAGTATGCAACGAAAAAAACCACGCTGGGCGACGAGTTAAAATCGGGCCAGCTGAACGTTTTTTACGATCTTTATAATCTGGCGCAGAAACGCCGTTTCGAGCGCTATCAATACGCGCTGGCGGTGCTGAATAAGCCAATGAATTTCAGCGGTAACGATACGATTGATATCGACCGCAGCAAAGCGCCGTGGCCAAAAAACACGGCTGAACTGAATCAGCTTTGGGATGCCAAGGTCAAGTATGACGAGCTGAGCCTTAAGCTGACCGGTAAAAGCGAAAAGGAGATCCGCGAGGTTCTCACCAAACGCTATCAGTTCGCGATTCGCCGCCTGGCTCAGAGCAACAGCGAAGACGTTTTCCAGATGGCGATGACCGCTTTTGCCCGGGAAATCGATCCGCACACCAGCTATCTCTCTCCGCGCAACACCGACCAGTTCAATACGGAAATGAGCCTGTCGCTTGAAGGCATCGGCGCGGTACTGCAGATGGATGACGACTACACCGTGATCAACTCAATGGTAGCGGGCGGTCCGGCAGCGAAAAGCAAAACCATCACGGTGGGCGATCGTATCGTCGGCGTCGGCCAGCCTGGCAAACCGATGCAGGATGTGATCGGCTGGCGACTTGATGACGTTGTCGCCCAGATCAAAGGGCCAAAAGGCAGCAAGGTTCGCCTGGAGATTTTACCAGCCGGTAAGGGCACCAAAACCCGTATCGTCACGCTGACGCGCGAAAAAATCCGTCTGGAAGATCGCGCGGTGAAAATGAGCGTGCATAACGTCGGCAAAGAGAAGGTCGGCGTGCTGGATATTCCCGGCTTCTATGTTGGCCTGACCGATGACGTAAAAGTGCAGCTGCAGAAACTGCAAAAGCAAAACGTCGACAGCATTGTTATCGACCTTCGTACCAACGGCGGCGGCGCGCTGACGGAAGCGGTTTCGCTTTCCGGCCTGTTTATTCCGTCTGGTCCGGTAGTACAGGTGCGCGATAACGTGGGTAAAGTGCGCGAAGACAGCGATACCGACGGCATCGTTTACTATAAAGGTCCGCTAGTAGTGCTGGTCGATCGGTTCAGCGCTTCCGCTTCGGAGATCTTTGCCGCCGCCATGCAGGACTATGGCCGCGCCCTGATCGTAGGCGAACCAACCTTTGGTAAAGGCACGGTGCAGCAGTATCGCTCGCTGAACCGTATCTATGACCAGATGCTGCGCCCGGAATGGCCAGCGCTCGGTTCGATTACCTACACCATCCAGAAGTTTTACCGCGTTAACGGCGGCAGCACGCAGCGTAAAGGCGTGACGCCAGATCTGCTGATGCCAACCGGCGTCGAAGCGGTCGAAACCGGTGAAAAGTTTGAGGACAATGCGCTACCGTGGGACAGCATCAATGCGGCCTTGTACACCAAAACAGGCGATTTAAAACCGCTTGAGCCGCAGCTGCTGAAGGCGCATCAGGATCGTATCGCGAAAGATATGGAGTTCCAGTACATCCTGAAAGATATCGCGCGCTTTAACGCTATGAAGGACAAGCGCAACATCATCTCTCTTAACCTTGCTGAACGCGAGAAAGAGAACCATGAAGATGATGCGTTACGCCTGGAGCGCATTAACGCTCGCCTGCAGCGCGAAGGCAAGAAGCCGTTATCAAAGCTTGAGGATCTGCCAAAAGATTATAAAGAGCCGGATCCTTATCTTGATGAAACGGTGAATATCGCCAACGATCTGGCGCAGCTGGAACAGCAGCAGAGCGCTAAATAACCCTCAGGGCACAGCGAAAACTGTGCCCTTTTTTTACCTGAATTTTCCTGCCGTTTGCTGTCTCTCTACCTTTCCTGACACTTGACGTTTTCCCGCCTGTTAAAAGTTGCGACAAAATGTAAAGTTATGTCTTTTTAGGGAGTTAAAGACCTCCAGCGCTTGAAATGTTTTCCTGCACCCATAGGATAGTTATCCGCTGTTAGCGTTTTTTTAACCGAGGAAGAAGAAAGTTTATGATGCGTATTGCGCTTTTCCTGTTAACCAACCTTGGCGTCATGTTGGTGTTCGGATTGATACTCAGTCTGACAGGGATCCGGTCAAGCAGTGTTCAGGGCCTGATGATTATGGCGGGTCTGTTTGGCTTTGGCGGTGCGTTTGTCTCACTGCTGATGTCCAAATGGATGGCGCTGCGTTCCGTCGGCGGTGAGGTGATTGAACAGCCGCGTAACGAAACCGAACGCTGGCTGATGCAAACCATTGCCGGACAGGCGCGGCAGGCCGGGATAGCGATGCCGCAGGTGGCTATCTATCATGCACCGGATATCAACGCGTTCGCCACCGGCGCGCGCCGTGATGCTTCGCTGGTCGCGGTATCGACTGGTCTGTTGCAGAACATGAACCGTGACGAAGCCGAAGCGGTACTGGCCCATGAGATAAGCCATATCGCTAACGGTGATATGGTCACCATGACGCTGATCCAGGGTGTCGTGAACACCTTTGTCATCTTTGTTTCGCGCATTATTGCGCAGATCGCTTCCGGCTTTATGTCGGGCGACCGCGAAGAAGGCGAAAGCAGCAACGGCAACCCGCTGGTCTATTTTGCGGTGTCGATGGTGCTGGAGCTGGTGTTTGGTATTCTGGCCAACATCATCACCATGTGGTTCTCGCGCCATCGTGAGTACCATGCTGACGCCGGTTCGGCACGGCTGGTCGGCCGCGAAAAGATGATCGCCGCGCTGCAACGTTTGAAAACCAGCTACGAACCGCAGGAAGCCAGCACGATGATGGCGTTCTGCATCAACGGCAAATCAAAGTCGCTTAGCGAACTGTTTATGTCGCATCCGCCGCTGGATAAGCGTATCGAAGCGCTGCGCAGCGGCCAGTACCTGAAGTAACGTTTATCGAAGAAAAATGCCGGTCACTGACCGGCATTTTTTTTATCCTGCCTTTTTACCGGGTGCCGGTTGCGTCAGACGCAGAGCGCTGACCACGGCGGCAACGGTCGAGAAACTGCCCGCCAGCAGCAGTGAAGCATGCGTACCCTGCTCGTTAAACAGGTTAAACATCAGCGCCACTAACGCTGCGCCACTGGTTTGCCCGAGCAGGCGCGCGGTGCCCAGCATCCCGCTGGCGCCGCCGCTGCGATGGCGAGGCGCAGAGGAGATAATCGTATGGTTGTTAGGTGACTGAAACAGGCCAAATCCCGCTCCGCAAATCATCATGCGCCAGATAATACTCCAGTCGCCCGGCGTGGCAGGCAGCAGAGCCAGCGAAAACAGACCGATGGCAAAAAACGCCAGTCCGATAGCGCCGAGCAGCCCGGCGTGGTAACGCTCGATCAGCCTTCCGGCAATGGGTGCCAGCACCATGGTAGCCAGTGGCCATGGCGTGAGCAGCAGACCGGTTGCCACTTCATCACGATGCAGCACCGTCTGCAAATAGAACGGCAGCGAGACCATCGCCAGCATCTGGGCGCAGAAAGAACAAACCGACGTACACAGCGAAAGCGAAAAGACGGGGATCCGTAGCAGATCTACCGGCAGCAGCGGGACAGGAAGACGCAGCTGGCGGCGAATAAACACAACGCCAATAACGATCAGCGCGACGACCTCCGCCGTAATCAGTTTGCCGCTCTGGCCCTGGGCGAAGCCGCTAAGCGCTGAAATCAGCAGGCCAAAGGTCAGCGCGTTCATAATGGCGCTGGGAACATCAAAGCGCTGTCCTTTTGCTTTTTGCACATTATCAGGCAGAAAGCGCCATGCCAGCAGCAGCGCCGCGATGCCTACGGGAACGTTGATCAAAAACAGCCATTTCCAGGAGGCAACTGACAGAACGGCGGCGGCAACCGTGGGACCGGCTGCGGTTGAAACGGCGACGATCAGCGAATTGATCCCCATGCCGCGACCCAGATGCCGCTGTGGGTAGATAATGCGGATCAGCGCCGTATTAACGCTCATCAACGCTGCGCCGCCAAAGCCTTGCAGCACCCTGGCGAAAGTCAGCATTTCCAGCGAGCTGCAAAGCGCGCAGAACAGTGAGGTAAAAGTAAAAACCACCAGGCCGCACTGATAAATCCGACGATAGCCCACGATATCGCCCAGAAAAGAGAGCGACAGCAGCGAAACGATGATCGCCAGCTGATAGGCGTTAACAATCCAGATCGACGCAGCCGGGCTGGCGTGTAAATCTCTGGCGATGGTCGGTAAAGCAACGTTAGCGATAGCGCCATCCAGCACGGCAACGGTAATACCCAGCGCGATGGCCAGAATTGCGCCGTAGCGCTGTGGAACGGGCAGGCCATCCTGTTGAGGAGTTTGTGGCATAAGGGATAATAGTCAGGGGAGTGAATATCACAATGCTAATCATTCTTTACCGCTGGCGCTACAGTTTACGCAGAGGTAACTATCAGCAAATGTGTCCATAGCGCGGCGAGGTTAACATTGCGCAGCCGCGACGGCAAAAAGTATACTGGAAATAGTGTTTCACTTTTTATAAAACAAAAAAGGCAGAGCAATGGCAAAGGATGAAGTGGATAAACAACCCGATTCGGTCTCTTCCGTACTGAAGGTTTTTGGCATTTTACAGGCGTTGGGCGAGGAGAGGGCGCACGGTATTACCGAGCTTTCCCAGCGCGTAATGATGTCTAAAAGCACCGTTTATCGCTTTCTGCAGACGATGAAATCGCTCGGCTATGTTGCCCAGGAAGGCGAAACGGAGAAATATAGCCTGACCCTGAAGCTGTTTGAGTTGGGTGCCAAAGCACTCCAGAACGTTGATTTGATCCGCAGCGCTGATGTGCAGATGCGCGAGCTTTCCCGCCAGACGCGTGAAACTATCCATCTGGGCGCGCTGGAAGAAGACAGCATCGTCTATATTCACAAAATCGACTCGCTCTATAACCTGCGCATGTATTCACGCATTGGCCGGCGCAATCCGCTGTACAGCACCGCTATTGGCAAAGTTTTGCTGGCCTGGCGAGAGGCGGAAGAAGTACGGACAATTTTAGCAGGCGTTACCTTTCAGCAAAGCACGCCGCGCACGGTGACCACGCTGGAGCAGCTGATGACCCAGCTGGAAAAAGTGCGGGCTCAGGGCTATGGCGAAGATATTGAGGAGCAGGAGGAAGGCTTACGCTGCATCGCCGTACCGGTCTTCGATCGTTTTGGCGTGGTTATTGCCGGGCTGAGCCTCTCTTTCCCTACTATCCGCTTTTCGCAGGAAGAGAAGGGGAGTTACGTGGCGATGCTGCACCAGGCGGCAAAAACAATTTCCGAACAGATGGGCTACAGGGATTATCCTTTTTAAAGCAGATGGCCAGCGTAAGGCTGGCCAGCCGTACCCTTAGTTATCCACTACTTCGCTGGTTTTGCGTAATAGAGGACAATCGGTAACGCCAACGATGCCGCTGTCGCTATGCAGATATTGTGCGGTCGTCACGCCTCTGGCAGTGAGATACTGGCATTGTAAACCCATGCCTGCTACGTTTTTATGGCTTCCGGCCAGCACGCCATAGCCTGTGACCAGCAGCGCCAGCCATGCCAGCACCAGTAGCGCAACGATTCGAACAAAAAATTTCATGGTATCTCCGTGTTAATGCAGACGCTTCCCGGCCGCGCCGGGGTCTGCTTACCCTTATCAACATGTTGTGGCAGTTTGGTTGAGCTTACTGTAACCCGATGCCGTTGCCTGCGCGAAGGTTCCTAAAGTTCTGTCAGGCCGCTATGAATTCGGCGATCTCCTGGTAGAATCGTGGCGAAACAAACGTAACGGTGCTAAGTAGCTTCAGGAGTATGAGCGTGTTAAACGAAGTCGTAAACGGGTCAGGTCTGGCAATCCTTTGCGTGCTGGGCGTGGCAGGGCTGCTGGTCTGGTTTTGGGTTAATCGTGCCAGCGTCAGGGCCAATGAGCAGATCCGCCTGCTCACCGCGCTGCTGGAAGAGCAGAAAGAACAAAACCAGCTGCTACAGAGGCTGGTAGCAGCGCAAGCCGGTGCTGAGCAAGCCGCTGCGGGCGGCAACGACGAGCCCGATTTTATTCGCGTTATTCCGGAGCGCTAAGCCGTTCCGGCACAAGGAGCTTTAAATGGCCTGGCAGAATCCCTGGTACGATCCGCAAAAAAGCCACCATACGCCGGAAGGCTTTCGCAATCCCGAGGCGGAACTGCGTAATAAAGGCGATTTACAGCGCTGGCGTAAAGAACGAAAGGCACAGGGATTGCCGTTTCCGCCTGCCGCAGGCTACGACGGGTTTATCCGGCAGTGGTGGCAGCGAGCAGACCTTTCCGGGCAGGATGACGCGGTCTGGTGGCTTGGCCATGCCTGCATTCTGCTGCGGGTTGCGGGAAAATATACGCTGATCGATCCCGCGCTGTCAGAGCGTGCCTCGCCGCTAAGCTTCTATGGGCCGCAGCGTAAAACGCCAGCGGCGCTGGAGATTGACGATCTTCCCTCGCTGGATTGCGTGCTGATTTCGCATAATCACTACGATCATCTGGATACGCCAACCATCAAAAAAATCCTCAGGCGTTTTCCGGATGTGCAGTTTGTCGTGCCGTTAGGGCTGGCTCCCTGGTTCCGCAAAAAGGGCGCAAAGCAGGTTACCCAGCTGGACTGGTGGGAGAAAACGGACGTCGTCGGCCTGGAGG
>Ga0153982_1000110_pt1 | contig 21820 bp, 20 predicted proteins | sample TSGA066MetaG_FD_104743 | JGI IMG/M metagenome (GOLD analysis project Ga0153982, IMG submission 104743) | Attine ant fungus gardens microbial communities from Georgia, USA - TSGA066 MetaG | ecosystem: Host-associated > Fungi > Mycelium > Unclassified | place: USA: Georgia, Alexander Wildlife...
GATGTGCATCCGGTTACCGGGATTCCATTCAAGAACACCGGCTTTCCGGATTTTTCTGGAGTGGCGATCAAGGAGGTTAAGATCAAGCAAACGGGTAAGTTCCGAACAGACGAGGCGCTCGCCAACCGCGCTGCCGGCTTTGTAAAGACCCCGGAGTTTCATACTTGGCATCATGTCGAGGACAAGACAACGATGCAACTTGTGCCGACCGATATCCATATAAAAACTGGACACACTGGCGGCGCATCACTTGTAAGGGGCAACAAGTAGAATGCTGAGCCGCGTAGACAATCAAAATGCAGCGACAACTGCTGTGGCAATTCAATCATTCGAAGCAAAGAACCGGATTACTTTGCCGAATGCGTACAAAATCTTCCTACTTAATACCAATGGCGGCAGACCAACGCCTGATAACTTTCCAATCGCAAATTTAGCTAATAATCAATTTGGCCGGATTCAGTTCCTGTATGGAGTAGGGGCAAGGCACCCGACTGTCGATTTGGACATTGTATTGAACGAATACACGCCGTCCAGTGTGCCGCATGGAATTTTGCCTATTGGATGTACCGGATATGAGAATACTCAGATAATTTTGGATCTAAGAGGCCCGGGCGAACCCGTTAAATTTTTCGATTCCATCCCATTCTGGGGTAACAACATCTGGAACGAGTCCTACCTATATCCGGTGGCGGCTGATTTTGCTGCCCTGTTGGCGTCATTGAAGACCGACGAAGAGGTCGATCTTTCAGTGAGAGCAGGCTCAGAGAATTAGCTCAGAGAACATTAGGTGATAGAGCACGACGTTAGAGGGCACGACGTTAGAGAGCATGAGGTCAAAAAGAATGACGTCGTAATATATGACTGACTGCTTCGTAATGCCCCATTCAAAGACTGGAGAAACCGAGAAGCGGTGCGAGTATTCGCGCCGTTTACTGAGCCGTTTGGTGCGTTTTACCGAGGAGTCAAAGCGTGGTTGTCACGCGATTGGTGGAGTGTTGGGCTAGGCCTTTCAGGCTTGGGGTTTGGCCCAACTCTACGGTTTGGCGGGAAGATCATCCGCAACAGCAGCCTTGCCGGCGATGTGCATCCGGTGACCAGGATTCCATTCAAGAACACCGGCTTTCCGGACTTTTCTGGAGTGGCGATCAGGGAGGTTAAGATCGAGTAAACAGGAGTTCGCCATATTGATAACGCTGCTGCCAATAATGCCGCAGGCTGTAGCGCTTCTCCCAATGGTTATACATGGCAGCACGTTGAGGACGGAACAACAATGCAGCTGGTGTCAACGAATATCCACGGCCTAACCAGACATACTGACGGTGTTGCTACCACCAAAGGCCGCTAACCATGCTTAACTATGTTGACGAGCAGGACGAACCAACAAATGCAATCGCAATTGACGCGTTTGAGAGTAAGCACAGAATTACTTTGCCTGATTCTTTCAAACAGTTTTTATTGCAAAATAATGGCGGCCGACCACATCCCAGTTATTTTGCGATAAGCGGACTGGCAGATAGTCATTTTGGAAACATTCAGTCCTTTTACGGGCTAAACTCCGCGACTCCAGGATATGATCTTGATACTGTTATGGAAGAATTGCCAAGCAGCGTCCCTCACGGAATTGTCCCTATTGCCCATACAGGCAATGAGAACGATCAACTGATTGTTGACTTGCGGAAACCACATGCGCCCGTGAAATTCTGGGATTCTTATCCATTCTGGGGTAATAACATCTGGAACGAGTCCTACCTATATCCGGTGGCGGCGAATTTTGCTGCCCTGCTGGCGTCATTGAAGACCGACGAAGAGATCGGTCTTTCAGTGAGAGAAAGCTCAGAGAATTAGTTCAGAGAACATTAGGTACTACAGCAAGACGTTAGAGAGCATGACGTCAGAAAGAATGAAGTCGTAAGAAATGACTGACCGCTTCATAATGCCGCATTCAAAGTTTGGAGTAACCGAGAAGCGGTGCAAGTATTCGAGCCGTTTATCGGGCCGATTGGTGCGTTTACGAAGGGATCAAGGCGTGATGGAGGAATCAAGTAATGCCGAACGTCATCGATATGCTATTAGTGGATTTCAGCAATGCTGCGATTACTTATGGGGAAGAGTTGGATACAGGAAATTCCCGCGCAGCAAACAAAGCTAATCGAGCCGCTCAAAAAGTTTACAACGACTTAAAGAGCTTAGGAGAGGAGCATCGTATTCTTGATTTACTTGATTTTGCCAACCCTGCAGTACGACTGATGGCGGCTACCAAAGCATTGAAAATAGAACCAAAGCGAGGCGAGGTCGTGCTTGAAAAGCTATCACAAGGCCCCTCCGGTGGGGTCAATGCGATGGCATATACAGCGTTGCTTATGTGGCGAAAAGACCAGGCCGCCACTTAGAGGCGTATCCGATTTTTTGAGTGTGAGGCGGTAGCTTGGTTGTCGCGCAATTGGTGGGGTGTTGGGCTGGGCCTTGCAGGCTTGGGGTTTGGCCCAACTCTACGGTTTGGCGGGAAGATCATCCGCAATAGCAGCCTTGCTGGTGATGTGCGTCCGGTTACCGAGATTCCATTCAAGAACACCGGCTTTCCGGATTTTTCTGGAGTGGCGATCAGGGAGGTTAAGATCAAGCAAACGGGAGCGCGTTACAAAGATGAGTTGGCAGCGAACCGTTCTGTAGGGCTCGGCCAAACGCCTAGTGGATACATTTGGCATCACGTAGAGGACAGAAGAACGATGCAACTGATACCTGAACATTTCCATCGCGAGACGGGACATACTGGCGGAGTTGCCCTTCATGGTCGGGGGAAATAGCTGTGCTAGCGAGAGTAGAGGAGCAAAATCCACCGACCGACCTATCCGCTATCAAAATATTAGAGCAAAAGCACTCGATCCGATTGCCTGAGTCATATAAAAATTTTCTGATCAGAACAAACGGCGGGCGGCCAGAACCTAGTCTTTTTCCTATTAGCGGGCTTGAAAATAATCCGTACGGCCGAATCCATTTCCTTTATGGAATTGACGCAGATCACCGAACTTATAATCTAGATGCGGTACTTAGCGATTTGCCTGCAAGTGTTCCGAAAGGGATCATTCCAATTGGATGCACAGGTTACGAAGATACGCAAATCGTTTTGGATTGACGAAACGGCAGTGCGGCAGTTAAGTACTTCGACACCATCCCATTCTGGGGTAACAACATCTGGAACGAGTCCTACCTATATCCGGTGGCGGCTGATTTTGCTGCCCTGCTGGCGTCATTGAAGACCGATGAAGAGGTTGGTCTTTGAACCTATTTCAAAATCGAATGCCGATGAACAATCGAGATTGTTATCTCCACGCATGCGCGGTTTTGTGCACGTTAAGGGCCTGAGGACGTTAAGGACCCGTGGACGTTCAGTGGTTGAAAATCCAAGTCGCTGGATGCCGGAGTTCGTGGAGATGGCGAGTTGAAAATTCGGTGACTCACTGTATTTCCGTGGTTAGATAGGTTTTACACGTGACCATTTGCGGCATCTGAGCAGACAAATTCACCGATCACGACTACGGCGATGCAGGTTAAGCGCGTCGCGCGAACTTGGCTGATCTTGGCAACTTGGACGAGTGAAACTAGCCTAGGTGGTTCTCTGATCCGGGCGTTCCCCTCTAAAATTGCAGCCCAGTAGTGTCCTCGTGGCACATCCGCCTATCATCGCCCGGGTCGCAGCGGGCGTCGTTGGAGTCTAATTTCGCGATGAATTTGTCTGTCCGGACGTCGAGCCTGGTCGTTGCTACTCTCGCCATCTGTTGCTTCGGGCTAGCGCTCGCCCAGCAGCCGTCCACACCGGCGCCAAAAGCGGCCCGGCCCGCGGCAGTCGCTGGTGATCAAGTGCCGGTGCCAACGGCGCCGGCGCCGCAAGTTGCCAAATCCTGGCTGTTGATGGACTACGCCTCCGGTCAGATTCTGGCCGGTGAAAATATTGACGCCCCTGTCGAGCCTGCCAGCATCACCAAGGTGCTGACCAGCTATGTCATCGCTGCGGAAATGGCTGCTGGCAAGATCAAGGCAAATGATCCTGTGATGATGAGTGAGAACGCCTGGCGCAGCGGCGGGGCCGGCACGGACGGTAGCTACAGCGGCTTTGAGGTCAACAAGACCGCGCCCTTGGTCGAGATGGAAAAGGGCATGGTGGTGCAATCGGGCAATGATGCTGCGATCGCCCTGGCCGAGCATGTGGCTGGCAGCGAGCAAGCGTTTGCTGCACTGATGAACAGCTACGCCAAGAAGCTCGGCATGACCAATAGTCGCTTCATGAATGCACATGGTCTTCCGGCCGAGGGCCATCGCAGCACCGCGCGCGATCTGGCCATGCTCGGTCGGGCCCTGATCCGCGATTATCCGGTTGCCTATTCGTACAACAAGATACGCGACTACACGGTCGGGCCGATCACTCAATCCAACCGCAATCTGCTGCTGTGGCGCGATCCGTCGGTGGATGGGATCAAGACTGGCCACACGTCTGCCGCGGGCTATTGCCTGATGGCCTCGGCCAAACGTGGCGAGCAACGCCTGATCAGCGTGATCATGGGTGACACCAGCGAAAACCAGCGCGCGATCGATTCGCAAGCGCTACTTAATTGGGGATTCCGGTTCTATGAGACCAACAAACTCTATGACGCCGGCCAGGCAGTCACCCGCCGGAAACTGTGGAAAGGCCAGGTCAACGAAGTCGCGCTTGGCGTGGCGCGACCGCTATTGGTCAGCACCCCGCGTGGCCAATACCCCAGGCTCAAGGCGACTATGGACGTTCCCAAAATGCTCGAAGCGCCGATCACCAAGGGCCAGCAAATCGGTACCGTCAAAGTCAATCTCGATGGCAAACTGATCGCACAACAACCCCTTGTCGCACTGAACGAGGTGCCAGAAGCCGGCTTCTTCAAGCGCCTGTGGCATGCGTTGTTGATGTGGTGGGAGTCGGTTTGATCGGAGCGGATTTTAATCGGGCCGATTTTGATCGGAGCAGATTTTGGTAGGAGCGGATTTTGATAGGAGCGAATTTCGATAGGAACGAATCAAGTCAATGATCCGATATGACGCTTCGATCAGTTCGCGCAAGCCCTATGCACTGCTAGTCTCAACGATTCGGTCCATCTGCGGATGCCTAGGACAGGCGCTTCATCCAGCGGCGCAGCTCCTGCACACGCAGCAATTACACGGAGCAATAAAAAAGCCGGCAACGTTCGCGCGGGCCGGCTTTCGATCGATGGGAGGTTGGAAGTTCTGGAAGCTCTGGTCCAAGCGCGTCTAATACTTGGGCGCCTCTAATGCTTGCCTCTAGTAAAGACGCTGACGCTTGGTCACGTCGCGTGAGCTGCGCCGGGCTTGGCGTTTGACCGCTGCGGCGGCTTTGCGTTTGCGTTCCTGGGTTGGCTTTTCGTAGAACTCGCGCTTGCGGGTTTCCGCCAGTACTCCGGCTTTTTCGCAGGTGCGCTTGAAGCGGCGCAGGGCAAATTCGAACGGCTCGTTTTCGCGAACTTTGACGCTAGGCATGCGGTCTCTCAAGGGTGGATCCGGCCAGCGCAGCGCACTGTTTGCGCTGCTGCGCTAGGGGCGATGGCCGGGAAAGCCGCATATGATAGCGGCCGGCCTTGATCCGGCGCAAGCCGCCTTTATCCAACCGCCATGCGTGTGCTCGGCATTGAAACCAGCTGCGACGAGACCGGGGTAGCGATTTATGACACCGCCCTGCCCGGGCTCATCGCACACGCGGTGTACAGCCAGATCGCCATCCATGCCGAATATGGCGGGGTGGTGCCCGAATTGGCCAGCCGCGACCATGTGCGCAAATTGCTGCCACTGATCCGGCAAACGATGGCCGAGGCAGGGCTGGTGGTGCGCGATCTGGATGGAGTGGCCTATACCGCAGGCCCGGGGCTGGCGGGTGCGTTACTGGTCGGCGCCGGGGTGGCTCGCGCGCTAGCCTGGGCGCTGGACCTGCCGGCAGTGGCGGTGCACCACATGGAAGGACATCTGCTGGCGCCGTTGATGCAAGAGAGAGCAGAGTTGCGTGGCGTTGAACACAGTGCGCGCCCGCAGCCGCCGTTTATCGCCTTGTTGGTTTCTGGTGGGCATACCCAGTTGATTGCGGTGCAGGCCATCGGCCACTACCGGCTCTTGGGTGAAACCCTGGACGACGCCGTGGGCGAGGCGTTCGACAAGACTGCGAAGTTGATGGGGCTGCCATATCCCGGCGGGCCGCAGTTGGCGGCATTGGCTGAGACCGGCACCCCCGGTGCGTATCGGTTTTCGCGTCCGATGACCGATCGGGGCGGGCTGGATTTTAGTTTCAGCGGTTTGAAAACCCAGGTGCTGTTGGCCTGGCAAGGCAGCGACCAGACCGATCGCACCCGGGCCGATATCGCACGCGGGTTCGAGGACGCGGTGGTCGACACCCTGGCGATCAAATGCGCGCGTGCCCTGGATGCGACCGGGAGCGATGTGCTGGTGATCTCCGGCGGGGTCGGTGCGAATCTGCGTCTGCGCGCGCGGCTACAGGCCATGTGTCAGGCGCGCGGTGGTCGGGCTTGCTTCCCGCCCCCGGCGTTATGCACCGATAACGGCGCCATGATCGCTTACGCAGGTGCCCTGCGGTTGCAGGCAGGGCAACGCGATGATGCCGCCGTGCGCGTGAGCGCGCGTTGGGACATGGCCGCCCTGCCGGCACTGGCTGAGGCTGCCTATGCCAAGGTCGGCGACTGCAGCGCGACCGACAATAGTGCTGAGCGCACCGCGCGACACAGCGCGGAAAACGCGATGTCGTTGCGAGCACCTGGGTCTGCGCCATGAGCGACCGGATTGTGATCGAAGCTTTACAAGTCGACACGCTGATTGGTGTGTATCCACACGAGCGCACTGGCCTGCAGCCGCTGTTGCTCGATCTGGAACTGGATTACGACAACCGGCATCCGGCGGCCAGCGATGCGATTAGCGACGCGATCGACTACGCCGCGGTCTGTCTGCGGGCGCGGGAGTTGGCTGGGTCACTACAGCCGCAGCTGCTGGAAACACTTGCCGAGGCGTTGGCAGCCGAGTTGCTGCACACATCCACCGCCACATCGGTGCGGGTGTACATCCGCAAACCACAGGCGGCGCGGACTCTTGGCGCACTGTCGGTAGGTGTGGACATACGCCGGGATCGGGGCGTTGGCCTTGGCGACCAATCGCAAGGGCGATGAAGCGATGCGTGTGAGCGACGCGACACAGCGCGACTATGCGCTGATCCTCGGGTCTAATCACCATCGTGCCCGTGCGCTGCGTCTAGCGCTGTGTCGGATCAGCGAGTACAGCCAGATCCTGTGCTATGCGCCGGCGATACGCACCCGCGCTGACGACGGGGCGCGTTATTTGAATGCCGCGGCGCAGGTGCGATCTGCACTGGGCTTGCCGGCTCTGCGCGTGGCCATGCAGCGGATCGAGACAGAAGCCGGTCGCCAGCGCGGCACGCCTCAGGTTGCGCTGGACATCGACATCGTCGCCAGTCGCGACCAGAACGGGCGAATGCAAACCCATAAGCAGGATGATCTGCAACGCGATTATGTGCGTGCACTGCTGGCGCAGATTGGATTCGGTTTGAATCCTTAGACGCATCTCACAACATCAGGGCGGTGCCGATGGCGGCAACCCGGCATCAGCTGAAATCCAGCAGTCTCAGATAAACAGCGTGCGTCCGCCGTCGATCGCGACCACCTGGCCAGTGATGTAACCATTGCCATCGACCAGCCACAGCACGGCGTCGGCGATGTCGTCAGGATCACCTTGTCGCGCAAGTGCAGTGCGGATTTGCACGATCTCCAGTGTTTCGGCCTTGACCGGATTATCCGACCACAGGATATTGCCAGGCGCGACCGCATTGACCCGGACATCGGGTCCCAATTCTTGCGCCAATGCTTTGGTTGCCATTACCAGTGCTGCCTTGGCCATGCAATACACGCTATGGCCGGGCAGCGGGCGTTCGGCGTAGATGTCGGCGATATTAACGATCGCGCCTCTCGCCGCCTTGAGCTGCGGCGCGGCGGCTTGCGCGAGAAAAAACGCTGCGCGCGCATTGCTGGCGAACAATTCATCCCAATGCTGCAATGTCACCTGACCCAGAGGCGTTGCGTAATAGGTCGAAGCATTGTTGATCAGCGCGTCGAGCCGGCCGTAGCGATCGATGCTCTCATCGATCAGTTCTGACAGGCGGTCGAATTGCCCCAGATCTGCCTGCAGCGCAAGCGTGCTACCGCGGCGCGCGGCTTCGAGCTCGGCGATCAATGCATCCATCTGGGACCGGGAATGGCGATAATGCAGGGCCAGATCGTAGCCGGCGCCATGCAGGCGCCGAGCAATGCGCGCACCGATGCGGCGCGCGGCACCAGTGATCAGCGCGACGCGGCGTTCGTGGCGTTGCTCGATCATTGCGCGATGGTCGCATGAACCGGCGCGGTCGTGCACAGGATCCGACCACGCGTCTGGCGGAAGGCCCGCTGCTACGCCCACTATCATTCATGATTGCCTGATTGGCATGTGATCTCCATTTGGAAGCGGCTCTGAGTTCCTTGCCCCCACCCGATGCCGATGCGCTGGCGCATAGCCAGCGTTTGAGCGCGCTGATTCGCGAAGAAATCGCTGCCGCGCCCGAGCGCGCGATCGCGTTTTCCCGCTTTATGGAGCTATGTCTGTATGCGCCAGGGCTAGGCTATTACAGCGCCGGCGCGACCAAGTTCGGCGCTGCTGGCGACTTTGTCACCGCTCCAGAATTGGGCGCGCTGTTCGCCACCTGTCTGGCCGACGCACTGGCACCGGTGCTGGGTCAGATCGGCGCACAGGCGCATTTGGTGGAGCTCGGTGGCGGCAGCGGGGCGTGCGCTCAGACATTGCTCCAGCGCTTGCAGTTGCTCGATGCATTGCCGGAGCGCTACGCGATTCTGGAACCCAGCGCAGAACTGCGCGCGCGCCAGCAGGCCAGACTGCGCGAACGGCTCGACCCGGTGCTGTTTGCACGGTTGCAGTGGCTCGACCGCCCGCCTGAGGCGGCTTGGGAGGGCGTGCTGTTTGCCAACGAAGTGATCGATGCGCTGCCGACATCGCGATTCGTATCGTCTGCGGGCGAAGTGCTGGAGGAATTCATCGCATTAGCGCCGGACGGCACATTCGTGCGCCAGGATCGACCCGCCGATGCACTGCTATGCGCGGCGGTGCGTCAGCTAGAACATCACTTGCAAGCGCCGTTTGCCGATGGCTATCGTTCCGAGTTGCTGCCACAGCTGCCTGATTGGATCCAAGCCGTCGCTGGTGGCCTGCGCCGCGGTGCGATGTTGTTTGTCGATTATGGTTATCCGCGGCGCGAGTATTATTTGCCGGCACGCAGCGACGGCAGTTTGCGCGCGTTTCGCCGTCACCATGTCGTCGCTGATGTGCTGGCGTATCCTGGGCTGCAGGACATCACCGCTTCTGTGGATTTCACGGCTTTGGCCGAGGCCGGTATCCTGGCAGGGCTGGAGTTGGCCGGCTATTGCACCCAAGCGAGTTTTCTCATTGGCAATGGACTTGAACGACATTTGCGCGAGGCACAGCGCCAAGCGCCCGATCAGATTTCTTTGCAGCGCCTGCTTCAGCAGGCCAAGACCTTGACCTTGCCTGAGGCGATGGGCGAGCGCTTCCAGGTGATGGGCTTCGAACGCGGACTTGCGCAACAAGACGGATTCGGCGCGGCGTTCTTGCTCGGCGATCTGACCAGGCGGCTGTGATGTCGCCTGCACCGGATCCAAGCAATCTGCACCCAAACAATGCGCATCCAGTCAATGCGCATCCCAGCAATACGCACAGCGGGCGCGTGCTGAGACCGTTTCGCTGCCCAGGATGCTGGGTTGGCCTGTGGTGTCTAGGAATCGCTGCGGTAATCTACTTCTCGCTGGCGCCGCCGAGTGATCTGCCGGGAACGTCCTTGATGTCGGACAAGCTCAGTCACTTCTTGGCCTATGCGTGTCTGGCTGCTGGCGCGGTGCAATTATTGGCGCGGCGCCGCGCACAGTTCGGCGCAGGAGTCGGACTGTTACTACTGGGCATGCTGCTGGAGTGTCTGCAACAACTCACCGGCCTGGGACGCACCATGGACCTGCGTGATGCCTTGGCGAACACGATTGGGGTGACGGTTGGGCTTGCGACCATGGTGACCCCGCTGCGTGATCTGTTATCGCGTCTTGATTCAAAGTAATTCGAGCGAGAGTTTGAACAGACCCAGCGTTGGGCTGGATCAGCCGTCATCCGTCACCCGCTGTTACGACGGATTTGCGCGCGCCGCATGGATCGCATCGACGCGTGCCTGGCGCAGCGCGGCGCCGAAGGCGGGTCCTTCCAGTTGTTGCGCGGCGATCGCGTCGCTGCGCACGGCCAGGGCCGCGGCGTGCAGCCGGCGGAGTTGATCAGCCTGCGGATAAGGATGGTCCTGCAAGCCGGCGCGTCCGCGCTGGTCGGCGGTGCAGACCAGCGCTAATTGTGCGATCCGCGTTGGCTTGCGAAAGGCGTCGCAGCGCGCAAACAAGTCGTGCACGCTGGCATCGCGTAATTCGGCGATGCGATGCACATTGAGATGCTCGCGACAGGCGAGTTCAGCCAATTGCCGGTGTTCAGCAGGCGGCTTGAGGCGCTCGCACAGCGCGCGCAGCGGCACCAAGCCGCGTTGCTCGTGGCCGATGTGGCGCGGCAATTCCTGCGCAGGGGTCAGCGCTTTGCCAAGATCATGGCTGAGTGCGGCAAAACCCACCGCGGTATCGCCTGGCGCCAAGCGCGCGGCCACGTCGCAAACCAGTTCGACATGTTTGCCGGTGTCGATTTCCGGATGATAATCGGCGCGCTGCGGCACGCCGTACAGGGCGTCGACTTCCGGCAGCACCACGCGCAACGCTGCGCAATCGCGCAAGGTACGCAGGAAGGCAGAAGGCGCCGGCGCAGCCAACGCGCGCGCCAACTCCTGCCAGACGCGTTCGGGGGTCAGTTCGGTCAACTCGCCGCTGTCGGCCATCTGCCGCATCAACGCCAGAGTTTGATCGGCCACTTGAAAACCCAATGGCGCCAAACGCGCCATGAAGCGCGCCGCGCGCAGCACCCGCAGTGGATCTTCCACGAACGCCGATCCCACATGGCGCAGCACGCGCGCCTTGAGATCATCCGCACCGCCGAATGGATCGATCAGTTCGCCTTCGGCGATGTCAGAACCATCCTCGGCAACGCGCTGCGCGATCGCATTGATGCTGAAGTCACGCCGCACTAGATCCTGCTCCAGTGTGACTGAGGGATCGGCATGCACGATGAAGCCGGCATGCCCGCGGCTTGACTTGCGTTCGGTACGCGCAAGCGCGTACTCCTCGCCGGTATGCGGATGCAAAAACACCGGAAAATCGCGCCCTACCTGCCGAAAACCGTTATCGAGCATCGATTGCACGGTTGCGCCCACCACCACGAAATCCCGATCGCCGACCGGCAGGCCCAACAAGCGATCACGGATGGCGCCGCCAACGAGATACGTCTTCATGGTTGGGAAGGCAGGTCACGAAACGCGGTGGGAGCAGCAGTTCCAGGGCAGGCAGGCATCATCGATCAAGGCAAGAAGTGCAGTGGTGTGTGACTGACCTCGGGAGCTGCTGCCCCGGACAGGCAAAACGTTTGCGTGCGCCGGTGCGTCCGTGCATGCGATCGGTCAGCCGTGCAGCGTCTTGGTTGATGCGCCAATCGTAGAGGGTGCTGAATGACAGCACGCGAGCGACGTACTCGCGGGTTTCTTTGTAGCTGATGGTTTCGATCCAAAAATCTGCATCCATCCCAGGACGCTGCTTGCGCCAGCGCGCCAGCGGCGCCGGGCCGGCATTGTAAGCGGCGATGATCTCGTAGGTCTTGCCGCCATACTGGTCCAACAACTGGCGCAGATAAGCAGTGCCCAGGGCGATATTAGTACTGGGGTCGTACAGACTTTGCGCGCCACTCCAAGGTAAGCCGGCTTTGCGCGCAACGCCGGCGCCGGTGGAAGGCAGGATCTGCATCAGGCCCATGGCGTTAGCCGGTGAGCGCGCGCGGATATCAAACAGGCTCTCTGCACGGATCTCCGCGGTGACCCAAGCAGGATCCAGACGCTGCTTGACTGACTCGCGGCGAATGAGATCGGCATGCGCAAGCGGAAAGCGCAAAGAATACAGGCGCAGTTCGTCTGGGTAGTGCTTGCTGCCGACATTGACCAGCCCGAACACCCCGCGATCGAGCCAGCCACCGTCCTGTGCCACGGCCACCGCCAGGCGTCGTTGCCGGTCGTCGAAACGCGACAGGGCGTGGTTCCACTCGCGCTCGGCCCATGGCTTGCGGCCGGCGCGATACAGGGTGATGGCGCGCACCAATGCAGGATCGCGCGCGATCGCGGCCTTGGCCTGGGCGCCGCCGTCGTTCGGTGTCCAATGGCATAGCGCATAGGGCAGGTCCAGCTTGTCGGCGGCCAGAAAGCCGTGGAAATCGGATTTTTGCGCCGCCTTGCGGTACAGCGCCTTGGCTGCAGCCTGGTCACCGGTGAGCTCGCTGGTGCGCGCCTCAAACCAGGTCCAGCGTGATAGGGCGCGCTGCTCGGCACCCATGCGCTGGATTGCCGCGAGCGCGCCGCGCCAATCGCTGCGCGCCAGCGCTTCGCGCACCCGCCATTCGTGCAGGTTCTCGTCGTAGGCCACCAGCGGTACGGCGGCCAGACGCCGTGCGGAGTCGACGCCATAAGAGGCTACGGTCCAGAGCGCGACTTGGTAGAGCACCCGGCCACGTTCCTCATCGTTGAACCCCAACGCTTGGGCATAGCGCGGCAGCTGCTGCTCGGCGCTCAGTGGTGACGACTTGCCCAGCCGCGCCAGCCCATGCGAGGCGATCCATCGGCTGCGCGGGGTCTTGGGCCAGTTCAGCGCGCGTGGATGAATCGCCTGTACAAAGGCCGCGTAATCGTTGGCCAATGCGGCCTCGCTACTCGGCAGGCCGGCGGCGGCCTGGCGCATGACTCCTGGTTGCCATTCGGCTGCGGCGAGCTCCAACCGTTCCCAGCGCAGCGCAGGGGTCAGATCACCGCGAGCGGCAAGCGCATTGAACACCGGATCGCAGCTGTCTGGCAGGGATTTGCCGGTACTACGCCACAGCGCCTGGGCGTCACTGACCCATTGCGCATCGTTGGCGCCGGTGGCCAGCCGCGCGTTGAGCTCTGCGCAGCGCAAACTGTTGCTGGTCATGGTCGTCGACCATGCAGCGCGGAGCCCGGCCCAGTCCTTCATCCGGGACCGCGAAGCCAGCCAATCTGCGCGAAACGCCTCCGCCGCGGCCTGGCCTCGATAGCGGGTCAAAAAGGCCTGCGCCTGATCGCCTGGCAACTGATCCATCTGCCGACGCAGCGCCGCATATTCGACCCAAGCGTAGGCAGGATGTGAGGTGATGCCGGGGAATCGGTCCTGGGTAAAGCGTCCGGCTTCTGCGGCATCAATCGCCGCGCTCAAGGTCGCCTCGCCGGTGTTGTTTTGGGCCGATGCGAATGATCCGACGCTCAGCAGCAGCCAGCTGATACTGAACATCCACGTCCTGCGCAATCCGTCGAAAGCGGCCATGGCCGGACTATAGCCGAGGCGATTGCGCGCTTGGCGTACCCTCGTTCCGGTTTTTGAGAGCGTAGCCCGCACCCCTGCGTCCGATTTCAGCCTTGAATTTCGCGCCCTGAATTTCGCGCCCTCAATCAAAACCCTACTGGCACTCTTCAGAGCTTATGGAACTTGTCATCTATCTCATCATCGGCAGCGTCGCTGGAATCCTAGCTGGTTTGCTCGGCATCGGCGGCGGCTTGGTACTGGTCGCGGCCTTGGCCTGGTTACTGCCGCGAATGGGGGTGCCGCAAGACGCGGCGATGCACGCGGCCTTGGCCAGTTCGATGGCCAGCATCGTAATGACGGCTGCCTCGTCAGCATGGGCGCACCAGCGGCGCGGCGGCGTACTTTGGCCGACCGTGGCCTGGCTAGTGCCGGGGATGTTGATCGGCGGCTGGCTGGGCAGCCGCTTCGCGATCGGCCTGGACGGCGATGTGCTGCGCTGGTGCGTAGGTGGTTATTGCTTTTTGGCTGCTGCGCAACTGTTGATCGGGCAGCAGCGAGCGCGTGCAGAAGACGCCGCCGCGCCGCGTGGGCCTGGCTATAGCGCGGCCGGTTTGGGTATCGGTGCGGTGTCGGCAGTGGTTGGCATCGGCGGCGGCAGCATGACCGTGCCGTTGTTGATTTGGCGCGGGGTGGTTCCGGTGCGCGCGATCGGTACGTCTTCGGCCTGTGGGGTGTTTATCGGTGCGAGCAGCGCTCTGGGATATGCCCTGCAGGCACCCGCCGGCGCGTTGCCTCTGTCTGGTGCAGTCGGCTATGTCTATCTGCCGGCGGCGATGGGCGTGGCAGTGGCCTCGGTGCTGGTGGCGCCGTATGGCACGCGATTGGCGCATCGTCTCTCTGGTTTGGCGCTGAAGCGGGTTTTCGCGCTGTTTCTGGTCGCGGTGGGCTGCGGTTTCCTGCTCCAATAGGTATTCGCCAACCGCCAGCAATGGTCTAAGGGTTGCCGCGAATTTACAAAACGTTTACAAACACAGTCTGGGTCACGAGAACTGCGCGACCCGTGGTGAGCGCTTCGACGACATTAGGTTGGCGTGCCAACGATAGGCGCGCCGTCCAATGCGATCCGATCAGCGCATCTTGCGTCCGATATTCCCGATTAGCCACAAGGAGAACGCCATGCTAACGCCGCGCCGCCACCGGCTCGCCGCCGCCGTCAGCACCTGCGTGCTGCTGGTATTGCCAGTAGTCGCCCTCGCGCAAGATGCCATCGCGCAACAGCCGACCCCCCCCCCCTCCGGCGAGGCCCGCACCCTCGATACGGTCGAGGTCACCGGCACCCGGATCAAGAAGCCTGAACTGGAAACCCAGGTACCCGTGCAGGTGCTGAGTCGAGAGGAGATCGATCGCAGCGGTTTGAACTCGATCGGCGATGTGGTTCAACAGCTGACCGGATCGGGCTCTTCTTTCAATGGCAAACGCAATGCCTCCGGCAATGACGGCTTTCCGTCCGATGGTGCGGGAGTCGGCGCTGGTGCGACGACGGTGGATCTGCGTGGGTTAGGTTCCAAGCGCGTATTGGTGTTGGTGGACGGCATGCGTTGGGTCAACGAGTCCTCCGCTTCAGGTGTGGGCGCGGCGGTCGACTTGAACACAATTCCGCTTGCGATTGTCGAGCGGATCGAGGTACTCGAGGACGGCGCATCATCGCTTTATGGCTCAGACGCCATCGCCGGTGTGGTCAATGTCATCACTCGCCGGAACTTCGAAGGTGGGCAGGTCACGCTGAACTACGGCCAATACAGGCCAGGTGATGGCCAAGGCCAAGGCGTCGATCTGGCTTATGGCAATGCGATCGGTGATCGCGGCAACTGGTTTATCGGTGCGAGTTACTTCAAGCAAAAAGCGGTGTTCTCGAAAGACCGCAAGCGCACCCGCGAGCCAGTGTATGGCACCGGAAACGTGCTTGGCAGTTCGCGTGTGCCTGGTGGGCGCTTTAGCTTCGTTGATCCCAATGGCAACGTATACGATCTGACAACCAATTCAGGTCTGAATGATCCGGCCTACACCCCTAATCTTCCTGACTGCGCTTCCGGCGTACCGCGGACCGACGGCTTTCATTGTTTTGGCCCAGATGACGCATTCAACTATGCGCCATACAACTTGGTGCTCAGTCCTTCAGAGCGCAGCGGGATTTTCGGTCAAGTCACATTCGACCTGAGTGCGAATGTGCGCGCCTATGGCCGCGCGCTGTTCAACCGCCGTGAATCGCAGAATCAAGCGGGGGCTGAGCCGATTGATCTAGGGCCGGGCGCAGGCACCAGGTTCAGTGCCGATGTCTTTATCCCGCGAGACAATCCGTTCAATCCCTTCGGCTTTGACCTGTACAGCAATCCCGACAACCCCAACGACCCTGGCAATATCATCACGCTGCGACGCCGGCCTCTGGAAGGCGGGCCGCGCATCTTCGATCAGAAGGTCGATACCCGCTATTTTGGCGCAGGTCTCGAAGGTCAATTTGGCGGTGAGCGGCTGTGGTACTGGGATGTAAATGTCGCCTACAGCAGGAATGAGGCCGAGCAAGAGAACCGCGGCAGTTACAACAGTCTGCGTATTCAACAGGCGCTGGATCCTGCTGTGTGCTCGGCCACCCCAGGTTGCGTATTGCTGGACATCTTTGGCTTCGGCACCATGACCCCTGAGATGATCTCATGGGTCAGCCCGGTCTTTCGTGATCGCAGCGAGCAAACCTTGCAGCAGGCGACTGCGAATTTCAGCGGAGATCTATTTGAGATGCCAGCCGGTCCATTGGCATTTGCGGCTGGGTATGAATATCGCAAGTACCAAGGCGAGTATCAGCCAGATCCCGCCACGACACGTGGCGAATACAACGGCGTTCCCTCACAGCCAACCCAAGGCGAATACGATGTCAACGAGGTCTACGTCGAGTTCAGTGTACCGATCTTCAAGGATTCGATATTCGGCAAGGGCCTGGACTTGAGCCTGGCCGGACGGTATTCCGACTATTCGACATTTGGCGGCGAGTTCACACCCAAGTTCGGCCTGCGCTGGCAGATCGCGGATGAATTACTGCTGCGCAGCACCTACGCGGAAGGATTTCGCGCGCCTTCGATCGGCGAACTCTTCGGTCAGCCTAGCCGTTTCGATGCCGGCATTGTCGATCCCTGCCTGATCAGTCCTAACGGTACTCCGCCAACTGGCAATTCGGCCAATTGCGCGGCACTCGGCGTGGATCCTGGTGTTCGCCAGTTCGATCCGCAAATCGGGGTGGAGACCGGTGGCAACGCGAATTTGGACCCTGAGCGCTCGCGTAGTTTTTCCGCAGGTTTGGTATGGACGCCATCAATCCTGGAGGACAGCGCGATCGCGCGCCGCGTAGATTTTGAAACCACCTTCTATCGTCACCATATCACCGGTGCGATTCAGGCCATCGATCCACAAACCCAGCTGAATCTATGCGTGGAAACGCTGATGCCGGAATTCTGCGATGGCATCGTTCGTAACGGCACGACCAGTCAGATCGAATCCTTCGCCAACTTCCTCGGCAACTTTGCTTCGATCAGTACCAGCGGCTGGGATTTCGATGTGTACTGGACGTTGCCAGAGACCGCCGCCGGTGATTTCAAAGTGAACTGGCTCAACACCTGGGTGACCGATTACACGGCGGTTGGTGGGGATGGTACCGAGCAGCCGATCCGGCCAGGGCGTTTGGTCACTGATCCGGTGACTCGCTCTATCCCGGAGTGGACCTCTTCACTCATGCTGGGTTGGACGCGCGGCAATTGGAATGCATCTTGGACCGCGCGTTACATCAGTAAGCTGGTTGAACAATGCAACGACGCAACTGGGTTGCCAGTATGTCAGGATGATCCGGCACCTGGCCAAAATACACTCGACGCAACCATTTTCCACGATGTGCAACTGGGCTATACCTTCGACGTGCTGAAGGGCCTGCAGGTCGCAGTTGGCGGGATTAATGTATTTGGCGAGGATCCGCCGATCTGCCTGTCATGCAACCTCAACAGCTTTGACGGATCGACTTATGATTTGCCAGGTGGCGGCTATTACTACCTGCGTGCCGATCTGAGGTTCTGATCGCTTAGCCAACTGCGCGTGGCGCTGCAGTTCGCCGTCCGCGTTGTTCACCACCACGCAAGAGTGACTTGCGTGGTAGGCATGGCCTCAAGCCTTGAGCGCGCGCTCGGGGATGTCCATTTCGATCGCCAGCGCGAGATGGTCGGACGCGGCAGCGGGCAGGGCGCGGTGACCGCTGCAGTCGCCCAGGCCCGGGGTGAGCAGGATATGGTCAATCGCACGTTGTGGGTTCCAGCTAGGGAAGGTGTGGACCACGCAGTCGGGCGGTTGCAGGCGAGTGCGCCGGTAGAGCAGCTGCATTTCCGGTGCATCGGGACGGGTATTGAAATCACCCATCAGCACGACGTGCTCGTGCTGATCGAGCACATTGCCGATAAAGTCGAGTTGGGCCTGGCGCGACTGCGCGCCCAGGGACAGATGCGCCACCGCCACGCGCAGACCCGCATCGCCGCGTCCGAACTGCGCCAGCAGCAGACCACGCCCCTTCACCCGGCCCGGCAGGGGATGATCGGTGACATCGATCGGTTCAATCCTGCTCAACAAGCCATTCGCGCTGGAAGCAAGGCCGCCGACGCTGCGGTTGGGTTGATGGCTCCAGTACGCGAAGCCGGCGCGTTCGGCCAGGTAATGCGTTTGATTGGTAAAGCCAGAGCGCAGACTGCCAGGATCGCTTTCGTTCAAACCGACGATGTCGTACTTGGCCGCCAACGCGGCGATCGCATCCAACGCACCGCGCTTGCGTCCTGCCGGAAGCGCATGCGACCAACTGCGGGTGAGGTAATCGCTGTAGCGTCGGGTACTGGATCCCGCCTGAATATTGGCGCTGAGCAGTTTGAGCCGGCGGGTACGCTGCGCAGGCGGCACCGTGGGTATACCGCCCGACTCAGCGTGCGCCCGCATCCCCCGATGCTGGTGTCGGAGCGGGCGCGGTCTGACCAGGGCTGACCGGTGTCGCTGACGCAGGAACGCTGGCGCCTGCACGCTCTTTGGCGATCAGAGCGTTGGCGATGCGCAGCTGTTCGGCACGGCTGCTGTTCTTGGCGCCGGTAACCCGGTACTTGCCGGCTACGATCAACGTCGGTGTGCCTTGAATCCCGCTGGTTTGCGCGAACTGCCTGGCGCGATTGAGCTTGCCTTCCACGGCGAAGCTGCCCATGGTTTCGGTGAACTGCGTTGGATCGGCGCCATAGGCTCGGTAAAACCGCGCGATGTCCTGCGGAGTGTCATTGCCCCTGAGTTGGCGGTCGATGTAAATGGCCCGGTACAACGCATCGTGCGCCTGTTCGGGCACGCCCAATGCCTGCGCTGCGTAGAACGCCCTTGCATAGGTTTCATAAGGACCGCCAAACAACGCCGGCACATACACGAAGTTGACATCGGCCGGCAACTTGGCCTTCCACGCTGAAACCAAGGGCTGGAAGCTGGCGCAGGCGGGGCAGGCGTGACTGTACACTTCGACGACTTCGATCTTGCCGGCAACCGGCTCAAACGGCTGGCCATTGGCGATGACGTCGTAGTCGGTACCCTCGACGGGCTCGGGGCCAGCCTCCGCCAGCACTCGAGCGACTTCCTTGGCTGCGGCATCTGCTTGGGCGGGATCTGCGGCGCTGGTCTGAGCGGGCGGCTGATCCTGCGCGGTTTCGGTCGCCGGAGGTGTCGCTGCTGGCGGATCTTGCTTGCACGCTGACAAGGCCAAGCCCAGGGACAGCAACAGGGACGATAGAACGATGCGCTTGAAGTTCATGGGCTTGAAGTTCATTGGCTTGAAGTTCATGGGTCAGCAGATTCCAGTGCGATGGGTAAAGGACTGCTGCGCAGATGCGAACAGAGCCTGTAAGAGCTAACGCCTATAGCAGTAACTGTATCAGCGCTGCGCGCTGCGCAGTTGTGCGATGACGGCATCAGCATTCTCAAGCATATTGTCGAACGAATTCCCGACAATGCGGTAGCGACCATTGATGATCAACGTGGGTGTGCCTTCAACGCCGCTGCGGGCCGCGAAATCGCGCGCGGCGCCGAGTTGCGCCGCCAGCGCTGGATCCTCCATCGCCGGACGCAGCTGGGTTGCGTCGACGCCTTGTTGCCCGACCCAAGTACTGAGCTCGGTGATACTGGCGTTTGCCGGTAGTGATCGCTGCTGGTGCAACGCGACGAACAGCGGCGCATGGATTCGGTCAAGCGCACCGGCCGCCTGAGCGGAGAAAAATGTGCGAGCGTAGGCATCATCACTGCCACGCGGCAGCGGCAGGTAGCTGATGCGCACGTCTTTGGCCTGCTTGCTCCGCCATGCTTCGAGGATGGGCGCAAAGCGCGCGCAGTGCTCGCAGCGATAGTCGAACACCTCCACAACCTCGATCTTGCCCTGCAACGGCTGCCAGGGTGTGCCGTCCTGGATCAATTCATAATGAACGCCTTCTTGCGCAGGCGCGCTCCAAGCCAGTGCGGGAAGCAGGAACAAGGCAAGCAGCAGATGGGCGAATCGTCGTCTGGATTGCATTCGTTTGGACAGCATATCGGCGGGCCTGGTAGGGAGCCGCGGTTGCTGCGCGGCCGGAAGTCGTCACGATACCTCGAACAGGCGCGGCCAAATGCGCCGGCGCAGGTTCCTGCTCAGTTTTCAGATAGATAGTGTAGTCGTCCCCGCGGCTAAGCGCGCGCGACGCTGGCGCGGTGCATCGGCTAATTAGGACCTATCTCATTAAGACCTATCTCAATTGCGGAAATACCTTGACGCGCCGAATTTTCAACTCGTCCATCTTTAACTCGTCCATTTTTAACTTATCAATCTTCAACTCGTTTTTGAGATAGGCTCTACAAATTGGCTCTGCTCTAGCGCGTAGTTTGCGTTGACTCGCCTTGCTTGTTTTGAGCCGCAGGTTCCTGGCTCGGTGCTGGCATCGCGTTAGGCGGCGCAGCAGGGGCGGCTGCTGTGGACGCAGCCGCCGTGGACGCAGCCGCTGTGGGTGCGCCGTCCCCAGGCGAGGCGGAGGTGCTTGCAGCCGCAGCGGTAACAGTCGGTGCGGCGTCCGCTGCCGGGACCGGCGTCGGCGGTAGCGGAGTGCCGTCAGGGCGGTAATCATCCGTGCGTGGGTGCAGACCCTGCAGGTAACTGCCGAGTGCGCGGATGTCCTCATCGCTTAGCGATTTGGCAACCGACGCCATGACCTGGAACAAGGCTGGATCCGGCTCGTTAGTCTTGCCAGCGCGATATTCCTCTAGCCGGCGTATGACATACCACGATTGCTGGCCGCCTACATGCGGGTACGCCGGACCGGGATTGCCGGCGCCGGTTGGGCCGTGGCAGGCCATGCAGGCAGGGATCTCGCGTGTGCTGTCACCGCCGCGATAGAGTTTTTCGCCCAACTGATGCAGTGCCATTCCGGCATTGGGCCCTTCGGCGATGACGCTGTCATCGCCGATCCCCGCGCCCGATTGCTGGGTCGCGAAATGTGCGCCTAAGTCGCGCATATCCTGGGCGCTCAAGGGCTGGGCATAGGGCAGCATCAACTCCGCGTTGCCATCTTTGCGCACACCTGCCTTGTACAGGGCCAGCTGACGGGCGATGTAACGCTCGCTCTGGCCGGCGATACGCGGATAAAGTTTGGGATCGGCGGTCGCGTTGCCATCCAAGCCATGGCAGGCGGCACAGGCACCGGCCAGGGCTGCGCCCTTCTTCGGGTCCCCGGGTTGGGCCTTGGTCAGATCGGCCATGGCCGCGGCATCTAGTGGTGCGGCTTGGACAGGAGCGTTGTCCGGCAGCGGTGTGATCGTGGTCTGGGCGAAGGCGCCGGCCACGACGATGGCTGCAAGACCGAGTCCTGCGATACCGTAAGCACGAGCGTGACGCATGGAAGCTCCGTGTATCCCTTGGCGGGGCGCGCACACGGCGCGCTTGGCGATCTGAAATTATCGTGTCCCGCTGCGAGTGGCGTCAAACCGCGCTTACCGCAGCGGGTTCGTCGGTCATCCGCCTTGTGCGCATCTTCCGGGTGCCGCGCTGTGTCGCTGCGGCCCGCTGCGCAGATGTGAACGGGTCCAGGCAGGCCGCACAAACGCAACCACCGTGGATTGATTACCCTCCTGCTCTCCCAACCCTCCAGCAC
>Ga0153982_1000111_pt1 | contig 21689 bp, 26 predicted proteins | sample TSGA066MetaG_FD_104743 | JGI IMG/M metagenome (GOLD analysis project Ga0153982, IMG submission 104743) | Attine ant fungus gardens microbial communities from Georgia, USA - TSGA066 MetaG | ecosystem: Host-associated > Fungi > Mycelium > Unclassified | place: USA: Georgia, Alexander Wildlife...
AAAATCTATTTTGACTTTATAATTTGCCTCTAAAAAGTTTTTTATAACTTTTTTCGAGTATTTTATTGATTGGAAAATAAAAACGCTTTAAAATCAATTTTACAAAGTTAGAAGTATTTTTCAAAAAATAAAAAAGTCAGGTGGGGAAACACCTGACCTAACAATAGTTTTCTACAAATTTTATTTCAATCCATTTATTTCTTCTTCTAGTTTTTTTATTTCATCTATGATTAATTCAAAAGATGGAGCTTCAGCATGATAAAACATCATTTCTAACATATTTTTATAATCTTCTTCTAATTCTTTAAACCTATATTTAGGTGGAATTAATTTTAAAGTTCCTATTTTTGCTTCTTCATATTTAGCCCATGTTCTTGGATAGAATTTACTTTTGAATTCAACAACATCAGATAATAATTCTAAATTTCCAAAAATTTTTCCCTTAATATGAGAAATAGCAATACAATATAAATCATAATAATGCCGTGAATATCTTAAGGGAATGAGTAAATTCTCTGGACGATTAGCTTCATGGTGTAAAATAGTTGCTTTTTCCCAAAATGTTCTTTCTATAGCTGCTGTTAAAACTTCTGTTTCTGCAAGTTTAAAAATTTTAGGATAATATTGCCTTGCATAAGATTCTATTCTCATTTTATTAGATGGACTCCAAGCAGCTAAAGCTCCTATTTCTAATTTAATTACTGGTAAGATATAACTTGTTGCAAACATTTTAGGATAAAAAAAATCTATTGCTACTTCATCTTTATTCATTTCTATTTTAATTTCTTGTTTCAAATAATCAGATAAATCTTTTTTGACCTTTGGGATAAATTCTGTTTCCAAAAAATCTTTTGTTTTATTATTAATAGACTTATTAAAGTTATCTTGTTTACTTATACTAGGAAATTTTTGCCAAACTTCTTCAGTGCTATAACCAAGCACTCTCCAGTCTAAAATCAAATCAATATCTTCTGAAAATCTATGGATCATATTAAAACATTTTGAAAGACTTGTTCCTCCTTTAAAAGTTAAATTACCTTTCCATTCACATTTATTAAACAAATAATCCAATATTAAACAAACCCAAAAATCTTTTTCTATAATTGCCGTATTCAACCCCATTTTACCAGCAACATTATTAAATAATGTTTTTCGATCTTTTTCTTTAGAACGCATTGCTAAATTGTACATAACATTATACCTCACTACAAATTATTTTTATAATTTCATAAATCCAAATTGTTGTTTTTTCTGCTTCTTTTAATATTTTCTTTTTATCTTTAATAGTTAAATTGTTTTGAATTTTTTTTATAACAATTTCATTAATATTAGATTTTCCTAATATTTTCAAAGCCTGAATTATCAAAGCAGTATTTATAGACATACCTGAAACTTCTTTATTATTCCTATGTTTAAATTCTATTTTTATATTCTCTATATTAAAAGTCTTATAACTTCCATCACTAATATAAGTCCATTTTGCTGAAACTTGTGTTGATAATCCAAGGAAATTAAGAGCTGTATTTCCTTCTGGAGCAATATTCCAATTAAATTTTCTTGCTATGGCAACAGCTATTTCATGGGGATTAGGTTTTTCATATTCTCTTAATAGTTTACTATAATAAGGTCTATAATATAATCCTGACATTATTTTTTTTATTTCGCCGTTTTCAGCTAAACGGCTTAATATTTTTTTTGAAGTTTCATAACTTGCGATTTTTAAGAAATCATTTATTATGAAAACTTTATTATTTCCATTTTTTTTTATTTTTGTTAAGATTTTGTTAGTGTAATTTGCTTCCATAATTTCAGCACCTCCTTGATAAGTTTTTTGTCCCCAAAATTATATAATATTTGGGACAAAAATGCAAATATTTTTTATAATTTAAGATGAAAACTGACTTAGTTTTTACCTCTAACTCTTTTTTGGGAAGTTCTAATTTTCATTATTTTTTTAAAAATTATTTATATTATTAAATGATTTAAAGTAGTTAATTTTTCGGAGTGCCAAAAGATTACAATGATAATAAAATTTCTATAAATTATCATTTTTTAGAGGAAAATGATATACACCAAAAGACTTTAAGTAAAGAGATTTTATATAGCTCTTTGACCAAGTTAAATAATGAAAAAGAGTATAATAATATTAAGGATACTTTCTTCCAACCTTATTAAAGGTTAAAAAAAGATAAGATATAAAGAAGAAAAGTAAGAGTCTGTAATTGACACTATTAAGAAATATTAAGCTGAAGATAATAAAATGGTTGGTGTGATCTTGACTATATGAACCTTCTTCTTTTATGAAATATAGTTCAATAAAAGAGAATGAAGGGATATTAAAAAATCTTTTGATATGGTATAATTAAAATGTAATTTGGTACAAAAATAGTTAAAAGAACTGTAGGTTTATCTTGTCAAAGTTAAGTTCCAAAAAATTATTTAAAAAATTGATAGATTCATAGAATTGAAAAAACTGAACTTATGGAAAAGTCCATTTTATAAAATAAAAAATGAAGACAATGTTACAATCTATATCTGGGATTGTTGAGTGCATCAATACCTAGAGAAATGTGTAATAAAGATGTACTTAAATTGATAAGTTTTATGAAATAGTTACTAATAATAGAAATTCATTTAAATATATACCCAAACAGCTCCCTATAACTATTGAAAAATTAATTGCTTATAATAAATTTTTACAAGTAAAAAAAGAGACTATTTTTAAAAAACTTGCAAGTTTTGATAAAGATAGTTCATTAGCATTATATAAACTTAAATTTTATTATATAAAGTATTTTATTTTAGGAGGTTTTTATGAGTTTACAGTCTGGATTTAAGAAATTTAATGACAAAATTAGAGCTGATTTTGATGTGAAGAAAGAATTAAGTGAAAAAAGAGATATTCTAATTGAAAAATTAAAAAATAGTGGTAAGTTACCATCATTTACTGTATTTAATCAAGGTAGTTATGCAATGTGTACTGGTATTGAACCTGAAGATGATCAAGAGTACGATATTGATGTAGCTTTAAAATTTTCTATAAACAAAGATGACTACGAACCTATGCAACTTAAAAATAATATTTGTGATGTGTTAAAGGATCATACAGATTATGGTGCTAAAGTAAAAAAACCTTGTGTTACTGTAACCTATAAAAAAGATGGTGAAGCTGCTTTTCATGTGGATTTAGTAACCTATTTATATGAAAATAAAGACAATTCTGACAGTCAATTATATATAGCAAAAGGCATTGATGGAAGTAAGGACTCTCAAAAATGGGAAAAAGCAGATCCCAAAGGATTAGTTGACTATATAAATGATGGTGTTGAAGAAGGTGAAAAAAGAGAGCAATTTAGACGCGTTATTAGGTATATAAAAAAATGGAAAAGTAGAAAATTTACAAATACTGGGCATATTAATCCTCCTAGTATTGGGATTACTTTAATTGCTGTAAATAATTTTACTTTTTATAAGGATAATGATTTAGATGCCTTAATATATATTGTGGAAGAAATTAAAAAAAAGTTTTATTTGGTAGGAGCAACAGATACAGGAAGAAATTTATATAGAATTGAACTGTGCTTACCATATTTTTTAAAATTTGAATATAGTAATGATGTTTTTGAAAAGATGAGTGATTCTCAAATGACTGATTTTAAAGATAAAATACAAAAACTTAATGATGATTTAATTGAAGTAAAAAATGAAATAGATGAGCAAGAGCAATACAAAAAATTAAATAAAATTTTTGGAGATGATTTTGAAATTCCAGAAGTTAAAAATTGTGCAAAAAAACAAGAGAATTACATCCCAAGTTCTAGTGCATCTGGAATGGAGTAATAATGGAATGTTCTATGATCAGAGATATATTATTGGATAATAAATATATCTCTGAAATTGAAATTAAACAGAATGGTATATTTTGCAGTAAAAGTTATAAATTTGTTATTTATTGTAATCTTGAGGTATATGTTAAGTGGATTCCAATTGTTATTGGAATCCCTAAAGACTGGGAAATTAGTTTATTTGATTTTTATTGGAATGGTGAATTTCCATTTATTCCACACATTGATAAAAATGGAAAGTTTTGCTTATATCATTTAGAAGGAGCTTTAATAGATACAAATTTTTATGGACTTTTAAACCAGTGTATTGATAGAGCTAGAGAGTTAGTAAAAAATGGTGAAACAGGAAATAATAAGGAAGATTTTTTAACAGAATTTGATTCTTACTTTTTTTTATTACCTGGTGTAAGAATTGGAAAAGTTGCCATTCCTAAATTAAAGGATAGTAGAAACATAAAATTTCATGAGAAACTGGTGGACAACAGAAAACAAAATGAAACTTATGTTGAATATATAAGTAGGCAACAGAATACTAGCTATTATTCAAGTTCTGAACCAGAAGATTTTGAAACTTGGGGAATTACTGGAACTCAGCAAAATGGAATATATTTATATATAGAACCAAACTCTCCAATATATCCTCCCAAGTACTCAAATTTTGATGGCATTAAGTTTATTAATGAATTATTTAAGTATGTAGATAAAAAGACATTCAATAAATTAAGACTTAAATGTGAGAATAAATTATTTGTTATTTTTGAAATTAAGCAAGATGAAACAAATACTAATTGTTGTGGATTTATAATTGAAAATCCAGTTCTTATAATAGAAGATAAAGTTAAATTTAAATCATTCAATAAATTAGTACCTTTAGTAGTTCATAGAATAGATACACAATATTTGACAAATAGAACATCTTTCTCTACCAATAAGCTAGAAGACAAATCATTCTTGATAATTGGTTGTGGTTCTATAGGTGGATATGTCTTTCATAATTTGATTAAGTCAGGTTGCAAAAATATAACTATAGTTGATAACGATAGAATGAGTGCTGAAAATATTTATAGACATTTCTTAGGTATTGAATCTGTTGGACGTTATAAAACTGTAGCATTAGAAAAATATGCAAAGAACACAATTTCAGAAATAAAAATAAAATCTATAACTAAAAAAATAGAAGATGCAATAAATGATTGTAAAATTGAATTGAATGATTATGATTATATAATTTCTGCTACTGGTAATCATATCATTAATTTGTGGTTAAATAAATTTATTATAGATAACAAGATTAAATGTACTATTTTTTATATTTGGAATGAAGTGTTAGATATAGGTTGCCATGTAGCATTAATTAATAGTGAAAAATATTTTGATTATAGAAATTTATTTGGACGTGATGAAAATGGAGAATTATTTGATTTAACATCATTTACTATGAAGGGTCAAACTTTCACAAAATCATATTCAGGATGTGTAGGAACATTTATCCCTTATGGATCTACTATTTCTTTGAAAAGCTCATTACTTTTTATTGATATGTTAAAACAAGATATTGAAGGTAGAATTAAAAGTAATGTGTTATGCTCAGAAAAAGGCGATGATTATTATCTTAAGAAAGCAGGATTTAAAATTTCTGATAGATATAAAAATCAGCAAAATAGATGTATAATGGTAAATTTAGAAGATTTAGAAAAGGAGAATTACTAAATGTGAATGATGGAATTGTTTTAGAAATAGATAAATATAAAATAAAAATATGCCAGAATGTATTGAATATAATGAAAAAATATATCCAAAAAGGATTTTTTTCTGTTGAATCAGGAGGAATTTTAATTGGCAAAGAAAATATGTCAAATAATAACTTGATAATAACGCATTTAACTATTCCAATGTCAAAAGACAAGCAAAAACATAATAGATTTTTTAGAAGAGATAAAGGACATATAGAAATATTTAATAATTTATATAATGAGAGCAGTGAAATATTGAGATATATTGGTGAATGGCACACTCATCCTGAAGCTATACCTAATTATTCCCACATTGATTCAAATAACTGGAAAAAAATAAATGATGAATCACCATTTTTAATCAATCACTATCACTTTATAATAGGATATGAAGCTATGAGGATATGGTTATTTTACAAAGAAAGTAAGAATATTGAGTTAATAGCTACCATTTTTTGGAAGGATGTGAACAACAATTGAAACATGTTAAAGAATACCTAATTGATAAAATTAGAGAAATATTACAAATAATATCTTTAGTTGTTTGTTTTATTTTTCCCAAAATAGTTAATCTGGCAGAAGTCATTAGAACTATATTAGGTGGTGAAAACCCTACTATTGAAACTGCTAAATATCATTTTCTTGTGAGGGGTGGAAACTTTACAATAGGAGCTCTATTATTATTATATGTCCTATTTAATTTTTTCCGTAAATCTAATAAAGAAACTGTATTAAACAAAGGAAATATTTATCATAAACATTCATACTCTTGGTATTGGCTTTGTTCAAAGATACTGGGATATGAAAAATGTAGTTTGGTGTTAGTGCCTATATATATGCAATTTAAATTAATTCTTAATGATACTTTTAAAGAATATCCTTTTGATGAAAACATATTTCCAGAAGAAGAATGTAAAGTGCAAATAAATAAAAATATAGACAATAACAAAATAATTTTGGATAAAGTCAATTTAATAATTGAAGACACTTATACAATTGAAGATATACAAATACCAAAAAGCTGCATTAAACTCAATACAATAAGAATAAAGAGAGTATCAACAAAAACTGGAAAAAGAGTTTATTGTAAAGCATTTGTTGATAGTATAATTAAAGCAATAAGAGAATTACCTGAGGGTATAACTCTAAATATTTTTTCAACAACCAATCCTAAAAATACTTATGAAATTGTCAAAAAAGGTATCTCTCTTGCAGAAAGAGGAAATATAAAACAAGTTAATGTATTTCAGCAAAAAGGTAGTGGAAGAAGAGAGTTTGAGGCAAAACCCTATAAAATTTTATAGACATCATTCCATTTCCCTAACTATATAAATTTCATAATTTTTATGTGTTTTATAAAGATATTCATAGCAAATTTTAAAAAAGAATACTCTTGTATTAGGGTATTCTTTTTTTCTGTCAAATTATCAAGTTAGCTATAACTAAGAACATAAAATCTTTTAAATTCTTCTAAAACTAAATTTATCTATTTCAATTCATGATATGACTTTTAAAATCTATTTTGACTTTATAATTTGCCTCTAAAAAGTTTTTTATAACTTTTTCCGAGTATTTTATTGATTGAAAAATAAAAACGCTTTAAAATCAATTTTACAAAGTCAGGGGAATTTTTCAAAAAATAAAAAAAGAGCTAGTTTTCTCTCTATCCCTTTTTATGTGAAGTTCTAATTCTCATTATTTTTTAAAACTATTTATTAACTTTTTCTGCTAATGCTTTTCCTGGTTTAAATTTTACAACTTTTTTTGCAGGAATAATCATTTTTTCTTTTGTTTGTGGATTCATTCCCTCTTTAGCTGCTCTATCAACTACTTCAAATTTTCCAAATCCTAAAAATGATATTTCATCTTTCTTCTCTAAGACTGTTTCTACTGCTGTTAAAAAAGCTTCTAATTTTTCTTCAGCTTCTTTTTTTGTTTCAAACTTTCCAATTTCTTTGTATAAGTCTACAAATTCTTTTTTAGTCATTTAATATTCCTCCTAAGTGAATTTTATATTTATAATTATATGTTTTTAAAACTATGGCTTTAAACTTTGAGGATCTGCTGGTTTATAAATATAAACATCTTCTACTGCACAATCAGGGTAAATCCACTTTTCCCAGTTTTCTATTATCCACTTTGTACTAATTCCCCAAACATTTCTATTAGGGGACAAAGCTTCTTTGGGAAGCACTCCAAGTATTTGTCCAGCATGATATCCTGTTATACTATAAATTTTAAATTCTGTTATATTATCAAGAATCATTAAATCAACTATATCTTCAAAAGGATATTTTCCAGGACAACGGAAGGTTGTTCCTCTCCATAGAACTTTTACAGGATAATTGACAAGTTTAAATGATTTCCCAAATTGTAATTCTTTAACATAATCAATAGGTTTACTTGCTTTGTTTTTTCTAGTATTAAGAATCCGTAATTTCAAAAATTCACCTTCTTTGTTAATTAAATTTATATTATAATAACAATTATACTTGAATTTTTTTTAAGTAGTCAAGTTTTTAAATGTTAAATATTTCATAAGGGTATTTTTGGGAACAAAAATTACAAAAGATTTTTCATAAATACCCTTGTTCATAAAATTATTTTTAAATAAAAAAGAGTAATAATGTTTAAATATTAGCTAAAAACAGGAGTTTTAAAAGTATAAGGGTACTTTTAGGAACAGGAATTTTCTATCGATTCTTTAGTCCTTTTCAAATAAAATTTAAGAAGGGAAATTTATATTAGAGATTATTTCAGAATTATTACTTGGTATAAAATTCAAAGTTCTTTTCAATATACTTTGAAAGTGAATAAGGGTATATAAATCCACATTATATTAAAATAAGTAATATTATTTTTTATAAGAATTAAAGAGTATCTATACTCTTATATGTTTTTTGGTGGTATATATTTTTCAAATATTGTTACTTGGTATAAAATCCAAAATTTATCTTTCCAATGGATTTTTTAAGGTTCTTTAAGTTATTATAAGTTCTTATAGACTTCTGCTAGAGCTTCTTTAAGAGTAATGAGGGTATATAAATCCACATTATTTAATAAAATTTAAAATAATTTTAAGATAAGGGTACTTTTAGGAACAAAAAAATTATAAAAAATTTATTGAATTCCCTTTTAATAATTTTATATTATATTTTAATATTTTAAATATTTTTAGCAAAAAGCGTGCCAATATGTTTTTATTAGAAATAAAGATATTTAATGAAACAGTTTTTTCAAACTATAAGGGGACAAATTCTCAACATGAGGGGACAAATTCTCAACATGAGGGGACAAATTCTCAAACATAAGGGGACAAATTCTCAAACATAAGGGGACAAATTCTCAATATAAAAAGACATTTTTTTAAAAAGTCTTTTTATGTGATTGTATATAGTTTTTATATGAAAATAAATAATGAATTAAAGAACATTTTTAATGAAAGTTTAGTTATAAGGGGACAAATTCTCAATGACAAAGTTATTTTTTTTTGAAAATAAATTATAAGGGGACAAATTCTCAACACGAAAAGACTTATCAATTGACATGTCCCCTCATGTATGCTATTATTTTTTAAAAGGGACAAATTCTCAATATAAATAAGACAAATTATAAAAAAGTCTTTCTAAAAAATTGTTGTATATTAAAGGGGAAAAAGATGGAAGAAAAAGAAAATTTTAAAATAGTAGCTTATGATAATAGATTTAATAGACTAAATTTTTCAATTTTAAATAAAAATGAACTTAATGTATTAAGTTATTTTCTACATGCTCTAAAAGATAAAGGACAAAGTGAAGTTATTTTACCTTTAACTGAAATAAAAAAATATGCAAATATAAAGCATAAAAATAATAAAATTTTAAAAAAATTATTAGATGATATGTATAATAAGATAATATCTATGAAAATACCAGTAGAATTTGAAAAAGATGGACAAAAATTTAAAGGTAAATTTAATTTATTTAGAGGATATGCTGTAACTGATGATGATCAAAGTTTTTTTATAAAGATAGAAGATCAATTTGAATTTCTGATAAATGAATTGGTAGATAAATTCACTCAATATAATTTGGAAGACTTTACAAGTTTAGATAGCACTTACTCACAATTACTTTTTCAATTACTTAAACAGTGGGACGGAATTGGAAAATATGAAATAGAAATGTCAGAATTTAGAGAAAAATTAGGAATTCCAGATAGTTATAGAATGTCAGAAATTAATAAGAGAGTTTTAAAACCCATCAATGATGAATTACCCAAATTTTTCAAGAAATTTTCTGTAGAAAAAAAGAAAACTGGAAAAGCAGTATCTAAATTTATTTTTACATGGGTAAGTAGAAAAAAAATAGAAGATGAAGAAAAAGGAATTATTCCAGGAAGATTAGTTTTATCAAAAGAATTGCTAACAGAAGTAGAAAAATGCAAAAGAAACAGATATGTAAGTGAAACCAATGTATTAACTAAAGATAATCTGATAGAATTATTAAAAGAATTTGATGAAAAATATATAATAGAAGCATTAAAAAAGATTTACAAAACTGCTAACAAACCAATTACAGAATTGAATTACTTTAAAAAAGTAATTCATGATTTAAAAGAAAAAGGAATTAAAAGTGAAAATCAAACAATTGAAATTAAAGAAGAAAAAATAAAATCAGAAAATGAGATTCAAAAAGAATTTGTAAAAATAAAAGTTACTCAAGCAGAATATGAAAAAATAAAGAAAAATGGATATCAAGAATATTTAGATAAAAATAATATTGAAGAAGATTCTATTTTTTATCAAAAAGGATATGAAAAAATGTTGCAAGAAAAATATGAGATTTTAATAGATGAAAATCAAATAAATGTAAATGATAAAGAAGTAGAGAAAGTAAGTAGAGAAATAGAAGCTTTAGAGAAAAAACTAATACTTAGAAGAAAGATAAGTGAAACAATCCCAGATAAAAATAGTGTTAAGTATCTTGAAAATGAATTACAAATTGTTGAAACAGAAATAGAAATAGAAACTTTAAAAATAAAAATGGACAGCCTTTAGGTTGTCTTTTTTTTATTTCAAAACCAATCCAGCCTTGACCTCCTGTAAATTATATATATTTTTCTACTGCATATATCCCCTTCACAAGCCTTCATTTTAAATCAATTCCAATAAAGTAAAAATCATGCAAAAATAAAAATTTTTAAAAACTGGAGTGTGGCCATTAAAAAGGCAGCACTCCTAAAATTTTTTATTTATTGCTTTCTAGCGAAAATTTTGACTTTATAGTTCGGAATTGATTTGATTATAAATTACGGCGAAGGGGAATAAAACATAGTAGAAAAAACAAAAAAATAAATAATCAGGAGGTGGATCAGGAATAGGGAAGATTAATTTATAAATAAAAAAATAAAAGAAAAAGAACTTTAAAGAGCTGAGAACGGCTCTAAAGAAAAAACATGGTAGTTTAAAAGGAGTGATAAATGTTTAATAAAGATTTTTATCCAACACCCGAACATTTAATTTCAAAAATGTTTTTTAAAATCAAGAAAACTAACATTAAAAATATATTAGAGCCTAGTGCTGGAAAAGGAAATATAGTTGATTATCTAAAAAATACAAGCTTATATAGAAATAGAAAATATGAAATTGACTGTATAGAAAAAGACTATGAATTGAGAAAATTTCTAAAAGGAAAAAGCCATAAAGTAATTTTTGATGATTTTTTAAATTTTAACACAATGAAAAAATATGATGTAATCATAATGAATCCTCCTTTCAGTAATGGAGATAAACATTTATTAAAAGCTATGTCTTTAATGAAAGATTATGGTGGAGAAATAATATGTCTTTTAAATGCTGAAACTCTTAAAAATACATGCACAGTGTATAGACAAGACTTAAAAAATCAAATTGATGATTATAAAGCAGAAGTTGAATTTATAGAAAAAGCTTTTACTGATGCAGAAAGAAAAACATCTGTTGATATTGTAATGATTTATATAAATATTCCTTCTAAAATCAAAGAAAGCGATATTCTTAAAAATTTACAAAAAGCTAAAGAACATAAAACACAGGAAAATCAATACACCCAAATAGTCCATAATGATTCTATAGAACAAATCATTGAAAAATATAATTTTGAAGTAAATGCAGGAATAAAACTAATTGAAGAATATAATTTGATTTCTCCAATTTTAAAAAATTCTTTTGTTCCTGGAGCAAGTGATATTTTGCAATTGCAATTAAACAAGGATAGAAAACATGACCTTGTAAATGACTTTATAGAAGCTGTTAGAGAAAAATATTGGAATGCTTTATTTAATAGTCCTCATTTCGCTCAAGCTTTTACAAGCAATCTTTTAAAAGAATTTGATAGTAAATTATCTGAACTAGCTGGATATGATTTTAACCACTTCAATATAACAGAAATTCAAAAAGAATTGTCAGCTAAAATGATAACTTCAGTTGAAGCTACTATCTTAGAGTTGTTTGATGAACTTTCTTATAAAAATTCTTATAATCCAGAATTTCAAAATAACATTCATTATTATAATGGTTGGAAGACTAATAAAGCTCACAAAATAAATAAAAAGGTAATTATACCTCTTAAAGCTACTAATTGGTATAGTGGAGAACTTGAATATTCTTGGAAAATATCTAATAAATTATCAGATATAGAAAAAGTTCTAAACTATTTAAATAATAAAGAAATAGAAAGTATAAATCTAGACAAAACACTAGAACTTAAATTAGGCTTAAGTATTACAAGAAATATTGAATGTAAGTATTTTTATTTAACCTTCTATAAGAAAGGAACTTGTCATATTGTTTTTAAAGATGATGACTTATTATTGAAATTCAATATCTTTGGAAGCCAAAGAAAAGGCTGGCTTCCTCCAAATTATGGAAAGAAAAATTATGAGAATATGGAACAAGATGAACAACAAATAATTAATGAATTTCAAGGAGAAAAAAGTTATAAGAAAGTTTGTAATAATACTGAAGAGTATCTATTTCAAGCTAAATCAAGTCAATTTATGATAGGAAATTAAAATAATAACTAAGTCCCACGCGTGGGACTTAGTTATATACAGAACTGTTTTTTGATATTTGTTAATTATTTAAGTTTAATATTTGGTAACAAGTAAAGAAAATATAAATTTGATTTATTGTTATAAAACTCAATTATAATAATTTGAAAAAAAAACAAAATTCGGGTGGACAATTTTCGAAAATAGTAGTATAATAAATTATGAAAATAAAAAAGCTAACTTGCGCCAACAAGATAGCTTTTAAATGAATGATATAAAATCACTTTGTCAGTAATATTATATCATTCTTTAAGTAATATTTCAATAAATAAAGACTAGGTATTATTAGTCTAATCTATTAAGGAGAGTGATATTTTATGAAATCATCAGAACTTAGCAATTTTATAAATGAAATCATTAAAAAAATAAGTAAAGAAAAGGAAAATTTAACTTATGAGGCAGTAGCTAATATGAAATATTCAGAACTTGAAAAAAGATTACAGAAAGTTTCATAATTCAGCTCCTGATTAAAGGAGAAAAAATGATAAGAAAGAATTTAAGTATAGCTTATAAGAAAAGTGATGGGAGATTAAGTCATTGTAGATTAAATTTAACAAAAGATTTAGTAACAATATTAGAACTAACATCAGAAAAAAGATCAATAGATTTAGAGTTTAAAAGTAATTTTATTTTGTTAAAAAGGTATAAAGAAAAATTTGAAGAAATAATAGAAAAATCAGAAGAAAAATTATTGTACCTTCATACTTTAATTACAGCAAGTTATGAAGAAAAAAAAAATAATTTTAAAATGTTGATACCACTTCCTATTGTTAAAGAATGGAATCTGGAGAAAACAAAAGCTATAATGATAGAAAAAAAAGATACAGATAAAGTAATACTAACACCTTTGGAGGAAAGTAAGATGGAGGATATAAAGAAAAGGAACAAAGAAGAAGTACCTGAAGTAACAGAAAAAATAATAGTTGAAGAATCTTTGAAAAATATTGATGAAGGAAAAAGTGAAATAGAAGAGAAAAAAAATGGAACTGTATTTACATTTAAAGTTGAAAAAGGAGGAATTGGAAAAACTTTTTTAACTGTACAAATAGGAGCAGGACTAGCTTTAGCAGGATTTAGAATTCTTATTATAACTTCTGACCCACAAAATAATATTATAGGTATGGCTTTGAAATCAGAAATAGATAAAAATGAAGAATCATCACATTACACAACTTTTGATAAAAAAAGAGTAACTATAGATAACAGAACAAAAGGGTTGAAATCTTGGATAAGGAACGAAACAGGAGAAATAATTAAATTAAGAGAAAATCTTGATTTTATTCCTTTAGAAAGTCCAATAGATTCAGGCTCAATAAGTAAAGAATTCAAAGAAAATTTAAAAAAGTTCATAGAAATAAAGAAAGAAGAATATGATTATATTTTAATTGACAGTATTCCTACTAAAAAGCTGGATAGTGAATTCTTAAAATATACAGATCAAATAATAGTTCCAGCATATGGGGATAAATTTACAACAGAAGGAGTTGTAGAAGTTATTAAATCTGTAGGAGTAGATAAAGTTTTTGCGATTATATTCAATAGATATGATGGAACAGCTACTCAAAAAGCTTATTATAACCAAATAAAAGAAATAATAGAGCAAACAGACATATGCTTTCCTTTGCCTATAAAACAGCTTTCAGCTATCAGTAAAATGGTAGAAAGAGGAAAAACTATTTGGGAAAGTAATGATAAAAAAATAATAGAAATAGCAAAAGAATTGCAAGAAGTACTAATAAAAATAATACAAAAGACTGTAGTATAAAATATTGGAGGATAAATGGGAAAATTAGATTTATCAGCTTTGAAAAAAATAGCTGAAGATAGAAAAGTTGAAAATGTAGGGACTGTTATAGTACACCAAGAAAATAAAGATATATGCAAAAAAGAAGATATAAAAAAGACAATTTTGATAGAAGATCATTTATTTACAGAATTTACAGAAGATAAAGAAGTTATAAATTATTTGAAAGACAAAACTGTAGAATTGTTATATACACAGGCAAATGCAATATTAGATATAGGAAAAATTTTAAATGAAGTAGCAGATGAATTAGGAAAAAAAGGGAGTTCTGAAGGATTATATAATAAATATCTTGAAATAAATGGATATAATAAAAATACTGCACTAAGGTATAGAAAAAGATATGAATTATATAATAAGGCAAATAAAGATCATACTAAAAATATAATTGCCTTATTACCAGTTAAACATTTAGAGAAATTATATAAAGCAGAAGATTTGATTGAAAGTATAGAAGAAAATGATTCAATTACATTAGAAGAAATAAAAGAATTATTAGATGATTCAAAAAAAATAGTGAATAAACTAGAAGAAAAAAATAAGACAGAATTTGATCAAGAAGTATTTGAGTTTGACTTTAATTTTGATAATTTAGATAAATTAAAAAATAAATATAAAGAGCTGAAAGAAGAAAAAAGAAAAAAAATAAACAAATTATTGTTACAAATTGAAAAAATAATAGAAGAAAGCAACTAAGTCCCACGCGTGGGACTTAGTTTTAAAAGGAGCAACCATGACAGAAATAGAAAAAAGAAGAAAAGAAGTAGAAAAAGCTAAAATTTTATCAAGAGTTGATGGAACAGGGGAACTAGATACAGAAACAGCTCAATGGTTTGAAGATTATGCTGAAGGAAAAATATCATATGAAGAACTAGGAGAAAAAATAAAAAAACAACTTCTTAATTTAGCAAAATGAATAATAAAAAAGGGGAATATTCATGAAATATTTTGATCCATATTTAAATGAAAATGGAGTTCTTAAAAATAAATTAGGAATAAATGATTCAGAAAAACTTGAAGAAGCAGAAAAGTTAATTGTCAATTATAAAATGCTGAAAATAGATGAACAAGATTTTGGGAAGAGCAATAATGTAGAGTGTTTAAAAAATATTAATAAATATTTATTTGGAGAATTATATGAATGGGCAGGAGAAACAAGAAAAATAGATATGATAAAATATGAAAAATATTTAGGTGGAGCTTCTGTGGAATATTCTTATCAAAAGTCTATAGGAAGTGATATAAAAAAAACTTTCTCTAAATTAGAAAATATAGAATGGGATAAAATTAGTGATGAAGAAAAAGTGAAAAAATTAAGTTTAGGGATAACTGAATTATGGAGAGCTCATGCTTTCCGTGAAGGAAATACAAGAACAATAGGAGTTTTTTTAGATGTATATACAAAAGAAAAAAGTATTCCAATGAATTATGAAGTAATAAAAAAAAATCCAGATTATTTTAGAAATTCTCTTGTCTTAGCAACTGTAGATGAAACTAAATATATTGAGAGCATGATTAAAGGCTGTATAGAAAGTGGAAAAGAGAAAAATATTCAAAAAGAAAAAACAGAAGAGAAAAACATAAAAAAGAAAAATCCATGGGCTAAAAGCAAGGAAAATGAAAAAGATAAGGAGAATGAAAGGTAATAAATAAAGGAAAGGGGGATTATGTTAGTATTAAAGATATTAGGAATATTAATAGGAATAACAGTAATATATATATTGATCCAGAAATTAAATAAAAAGTGCATAGAAAAATTTTATATTCCTTTATATTCAAGAGGAATGTCTATTGGCTATCTTATTTCAGGAATATTTTTATTATTTGGCTGGAATTCTTTTAGATATGCACTGCAAGAAAAAAGTGATATATTAAATGCACAAATACTAATGGGAATAGGAGTTTTAATAGCAATATTTTATGTTATAATAGGATACTATAGAACAAATATTCTATATGGAACTATAGGAACTGGAATAAATTTAGCTACATTAGTATTTTTTATCCTTATGGAAGGATACTTATTCATAATATATGTAATATTTAACATAATTTTATTTAATTCAGTAAAACCAATCTATGTAATACATAGATAAAATAAAGGAGAAGCTATGTCAATAAGAGAGAAAATGACAGATGAATATTTAGAAGATTTATTAGTGAGAATAGCACACCATTCGACAGCAATTGAAGGAAATACATTAACACAAGCAGATACAACATCAATATTAATACATAATTACATACCTCGTGACATGACAGAAAGAGAATATTATGAAGTAAAAAATTATAAAAAAACTGTAGAGCTGCTTCTTAGTAATCAAGAAAAAATGTCTCCTGAATTAATAAAAGAATATCATAAAATAATAATGGAAAATCTTGTAGATAATAATGGAGAATATAAAAAAATACAAAATATGATAGTGGGAGCAGATTTTGAAACTTCAAAACCATATCAAGTTCCAATATTGCTACAAGAATGGTGTGATAATTATAATTTTAGAATTAAAAATGCTCAAACAGTAGAAGAAAAAATAGGAATAATAGTGGATCAGCATATAAAATTTGAAAAAATTCATCCTTTCAGTGATGGAAATGGAAGAACAGGGAGAATGCTAATGATAGACAACTTCATAAAAGAAAATATCTTTCCTATAATAATTCCAAAGGAAGAAAAAGGAAAATATATAAATTATTTAGCAACTGAAAATTCAAAGGAATTTACAAGATGGGGCTTAGAACTTCAAGAAAAAGAATTAGATAGGATAGAAAAATTTTATAATAAAGAGAAAGTACAGATAAAAGATTTAGAAAAAAAAACTGAAGAAAAAGTTATAAAAAAAAATCCTTGGGCAAAACCTAAAAATAAGGATAAAGAATCTGAAAATGAAAGATAAAAGTACTGAGAAAAAATTGTATTTTATTATATAGATATCACTCAATGTATAGTATTATATCTATAATGTTATACAAAAGTATTATAAAAAATTTTTTCAAAAAATTTGTGATGGCAGTCTTTTTAATGTGGTTACTCTTTGCAATATTTTAAGGAGTTATTTGTGTGCAGTATCCCATTCGGAATATGGCATATATTTGGGGGCTTCATCTTATTGGTAGTATGGTGCACTATATTGACAGTTTCTAGCTTATCACTTACAGTAATCCAAATAATCACATTGTACAGATATGAACATAAATGGTATTAGAACAATAACAGGTATAAATTATTTAGTTTTAAAACTGTTAGAAGAACAGCTGCTAAAACAGTGTTATACAGAGTATTTATATTAATGGAGGTATTGTATGAAATTTAGAAGAGCAACTTTGGAAGACATTGAACTTTTGATTGACCTGAGAAAAAAGCAACTTATAGATGAAGGAATTCAGATTACTCAAAATATTGATTATGAGTTAGATGGATTCTTTAGGAACTTTTTAGGTAACAACACAATGGTAGAATGGCTCGTTGAGAGTGACAGTATCGTCATTGCTAGTGCTGCTGCTATATTTTACAATTTTCCACCCACATATACTAATATAAGTGGTAAAAAAGCATACATAACAAATATGTATACGTCACCTGAATACCGAGGGAAAGGGATTGCCACATCTTTATTAAACAAACTGGTAGAAGATATACAACAAGCAGGAATTGAAAAAATTTGGCTTGGTGCCTCAAAATTAGGAAGGCCAGTTTATAAAAAATTTGGCTTTAAAGAAACGGATGAATGGCTAGAAATGACTATTTAATGGATACATTTTTTCTGGGTTTGTAGTTCTTTAAGTAGTATAAACTAACTAGTCAAACTGGGAGAGTAACTGCTTCGTTCTGTGGAGAATAGGGAATTTCCCTATTCTTTTTTATATTATCCTCACCCCAAGCCCTAACATTCAAGCTTAGTTAGGGGGCTTGAATATTACCAAAAAGAAAAAAGTTAAAGCAGCTATCAAGCTGCCTTTTTTTATTTTTTGAATCTCTATCTAATTAAGACTTCCTAAACTTCTATACCACCAAGTTCCATTTACTATAGTTTTCCCTTCAGCAGCCTTAAATTTTAGCTTATTTTCTAAAAAAGTCAAAATCAAGCTTAAAGAAAAATTTTTAAAGCTGGAGAGCAGAAGCACTCCTAAAATTTTTTCTTTCAGTTCTTGCAGAAATTTTGACTTTTTCTTAACTAAAATAAGCTTTCTTCAAATTACGGCGAAGGGAAAAAACACATAGTAAAAAAAAGAACATTGGCAAAAGAATAGGGAAGTTAAGAAGAAAAAATCTCTTAATAGCTTTAAAAAATAGAAAATAAAAAGAACGGCTCTAAAAAAAACAGATAGTTTAAAAAAGGAGGTAATATGCTAAATAAAATGGATATATTCAAGTTATTGAAAGAAGAATATATAGATAAAATTTATAGAATCAAAGAAAAAGATATTCTTAATTTCATGAATGAAAACTATATAGAATTCAAAAAAATAATGAAACTAGAAATATTTTACCTTTGTGTAAGGGGAGAGAATCAATTTTTTATAGCTGATTCCAAAAAATCTTTAAAGGATATTCTAAAGGAAGATAGAGAAAATTCAGGAACTGGAGCTACTGATATAAAAGTTTTAAAAAAATATAAATAGGAGAGTAATATTATGACAGAAAAAGAACTTTTAGAGAAAAGAAAAAAATTAGAAATAGCAATAGTATGTGATCCAATAACATTAATGCTAGATGATACAGGAGAGTTTTTAGTAGAAAGTTCTCTCTATGAAATAGAAGATATGAAAGAATGTCTTAAAAATCTTAAAAAGTTTGGATATGACTGTATTTATGATGAAAAAAGTAAAAAAATTATAAAAAAGAAAAAAAGAGGGGGTAAATATGTTAGTAGGAAAAATTGAAATCAAAGATGAACTTATAATAGGAGATCCATGTTATGACTTAGATTCTTTAGAGCTTGGAAGAATAAAAGATATTGTACCAGGTATATATAATTGCAGCATTAAGTATTCAAAAGAGAAAAGAGTATCAATGATAGAAATTAAACATGAAGATGTATTAGAAAAAGCTTCAGATTTATGTACTGTAGAAAATGAGTTTTGGATAACAGTAGATTCAGGACAAGTTGGTTTTTTTGATTTTACATTTTATAAGAATTATTCAGATAATCAGAAAAATAGAGAAGGAGAAATAATTTATAATGAAATTTGTAGCAAAACACTAAGTAAAAAAAAGTATGGAATAAACAGTAAATACTTTGTTTCTTCAAGTGGATATGGAGATGGGGAATATGATGTATGTGTTACTAGGAATAGTGATAGAAAGGTAATAGGTATTCTTATAAAGTTTATTGAAAAAGCTGGAGATGATGAATAATGGAAATAAAAATTAAATTAAGAACAAAACTAATAGAAATGTTTAATGAATGGAGCAAAAAAGAATGGAAGATGGAAGCTAATAAAGAATACATAGAGCTTTATGATGAAAATGGAAGTCATATAATGACAATAAAAAATGTATTAAAATTTAAAGTATTAGATATTACATATATTTTTCAATGTGATAGAAAGAAAATAGAAGAAATAATGAGCAAAATAGAATTTGCAGAGAAAACAAATGATTGGGATTAATGAGAGGTAAACTTATGAATAAAAAAGTTGAGAGTTATTATAATAGTTTAACAGATATAGATAGATTTATTTTATCCATAGATACAGCAGTAGAATTTTTTAAAGAAATAGGGGTAGATCCAAAAGAGGCTACCCCTTTTCATAGGGATATTTTTGAATCATGCCAGGAGATTTATTTAAAGGAATATATAAAGAAATATAAGATATAAAAGGAGAAGTTATGAGAGTAGGCTTGATAGATTTAGATAACTATAATAAGACAGCTAAATTTCCAAACCTAGCTATAATGAAAATTTCAACATATCATAAAGAAAAAGGAGATACTGTAGAATGGTATCAAATTTTGAATTCAGGATATGATTTAGTTTATGTAAGTAAGGTATTTTCATGGACTAAGGAATTTCCTTATGCTATAAACTCTAAAAAAATTATTTATGGAGGAATAGGGTATGATTTAGAAAATAAACTTTTAGAGGAACAGGAACATAGTTTTCCTGATTATTCCATATATCAAGTAACTAAAAATAAAGCATATGGATTTCTTTCAAGAGGTTGTCCTCGTGAATGTAAGTTCTGTAATGTGTCACAACATCAAGGAAAGAAAAGTAAAAAAGTTTCATATCTTACTGAATTTTGGAATGGACAAGAAGAAATTATTTTACTGGATCCAAATATATTAGCTTGTCCAGACTATAAAGATTTGCTACAGCAATTAGCAAAGAGCAAAGCTTATGTTGATTTTTCACAGGGACTAGATATTAGGCTGATGACAGAGGAAAAAATAAAATTATTAAATAACATAAAAATAAAGATGATACATTTTGCATGGGATAGTTTTGAAATGAAGACTTATGAAATGCTAAAACAATATAGAAATAGTTTTAATCTAAAGGATAGACAATTAATAGTATATGTACTTGTAAATTTTAATACAACTTTAGAAGAAGATCTAAAAAGAATATATATGTTAAGAGCAATAGGATATACACCTTATGTCATGAGATACAAAGATTCTACAGCAAAAAGTAAATTACTAGAAATAGGCAGCATATATAATAAATTAGCAAGATGGGTAAACAGGCGACAATTTTTTAATAAATTTAATAAATTTGAAGAATATTTAGCAAATTCATATTAGAGATAAAAAATTTTAGAAAAAAGTCTAAAATATTATACTTAAATTATTAGGTATATTTTTATAAAAATTATGATAAATATAATATTAATAAATTTGTAAAGAGAGAGATTAATTCTCTCTCTTTCTAATTTTACTTAAAGACATCTAGAAGACACATAACTTGAATAGAAATACATAGAACTGTATACAAAATGCCATAAAAAATATATATGATTATATATATAAATATAATGATTATAAAAATGTAATTATTATAAAATAAGGAGGATAAATTCATGAAATTTTTAGTGTTACTACCAATAATAGCAATATTAATATATTTTTATTATAAAAGAAAAGTAGCAAGTTATACAAAAGAAGATTTAAAAGAAATGATCCAAGATATATTTACTATGAAAAAACAGCTTATAACATTTGAGTTACTAGAATTAAAAAGAAAAGAGAAGAAAATATCTGTTTCTAAATTAATAAAAGAAACAGGAATA
>Ga0153982_1000113_pt1 | contig 21508 bp, 20 predicted proteins | sample TSGA066MetaG_FD_104743 | JGI IMG/M metagenome (GOLD analysis project Ga0153982, IMG submission 104743) | Attine ant fungus gardens microbial communities from Georgia, USA - TSGA066 MetaG | ecosystem: Host-associated > Fungi > Mycelium > Unclassified | place: USA: Georgia, Alexander Wildlife...
AATTAGGGTGGTAACTATATTATACAAAAAAGAGAGCTGAGTAAAACATTTTTTTTAAATGTTACTCAGCTTTTTTTATATAAGTGTTACAGATAGGCTATATTTTCTAATTAAAAAAGGTGTTAGTATTAAAACTCCCAACACCTTTTTTAGCTGTAGCTAAATTTAAAATAATTAATTTCCCTGTTTAACTGTTAGTTCTAAGTAATCAAGTAAAATATTAATAAAATCAGAACCTTTAATTCTATTCAATCCACCTTGACTGCAAGAAATCTCATCATATTTATCTACATAATCTTTTCTGATACTTGATCCGCTTATTACAATAGGAACAGGATCACCACTATGTTCTTTTCTTTCACAAGGTGTTGAATGATCAGCAGCAAGAGCAATAATTACATCATTTAATTTTTCTTCTTTGAGAAGGTCAAGAACAATTTTAAGCATTGCATCATACTTTTCTATAGCTTCAACCTTTCCTTGAGGATTGTTATCATGTCCCATTAAATCCGTAGCTTTATAATGGAGGACAACAAGATCATTATTTTTTAAAGCTTCTACTGCTGATTTAGCTTTTTTTTCAATATCTGTATCAATATTTCCAGTAAAACTGCTGTCAGTTACAGTTTCAAAACCAGCTAATCTTGCAGCACCTAAAACTGTATCTTCAGCAGCAATGCAGCAGGCCTTAAATTTTAATTTTTCTGTTATTTTTTCTATTTTAGGCATTTTTCCTGCTCCTCTTGTAACAATACAGTTAGCAGGAAATTTTCCCTCTTCAGCTCTTTTTATATTTAGAGGATGATTTTTTAAAATTTCATGAGCTTTTTTGATAAATTTATTCAATATATCAGCAGTAAAAAGAGCTTCTTTACTTTTATCTTTTGCTGCAGAAGTTTTTATTTCAAGGTTTTCCTTTTTAGGATCAGTGTCTGAAATAGCAGAAGACAAGTTATTACCTCTAAAAACCATAACAGCTCTATGTTCAGTAGCTTCTTTAAAAAGTATTGTAATTCCATCAATTACCATCCCATTTAATGTTTTTACCAGTTCCTTTGTACCTTCTCTGATTCTTCCTGCTCTACGGTCAATTATATGCATATTATCATCAACTGTTGCAAAATTACATCTAAAGGCAACATCTCCTTCTATTAGTTCCATTCCTTTTCCAAAGGCTTCAATAGGACCTCTTCCTGGATAATCTTCAATACCATATCCGAATAAAATCAGATGACCAAGGTCTGTACCCACTGGTATTCCTGCTTTATATAAATCCATAATTCCTGTTGTTCCATTTTTAGCTAGTATATCTAAAGTTTCAGCTTTTGCATATTCTAAAGGAGTTTTATTTCCAAGTATCTCACATGGTCTGTCTCCTAATCCATCTGCAATAGCTAAAAGCACTTTTCTTTTCATAATTATCTCCTTATAAAACAAATTTTATCCAAGTGAAGTAAATCAATGATAGTGAACATGATCCTATAAAACAAGAAATTAATCCATAAATTAATTCATCTTTAACATCAAAATATCCAGTACCAAAATACAGAGTATTAACTTTTGAATGTGGTGGCAGTGTAATTGTATATGCTATTCCAAAAGAACAAACAAGAGCCAGAGAAACAGGGTCTATTCCAAGCTGCTTTGATAATGTAATAATTGCTGGAATTAAGATTGTTGTTCTTACTGTTTTACTTGTAAAAATAAGGTGGCTGAATACAGTTATAAAGATTAAAGTAATTGCAACTAAAGATGGAGCCATTTTATCCAATCCAATAATATTTATTATTTTATCAATAGCCCAAGTAGCTCCCCCAGTATTATCCACAGCATTTCCTACAGCATATGCACCTGCAGAGAATATCATTAAGTCCCATTTGATATTGGCTTGCTTCCAAGTGATAACTCCAATTCCTGGGAGTAAACAAAGCAGCATACTTAAAACAGCTGTTTGTTCAGTACTGATTTTAAATCCAAACCATGCTTTTTGATAATCTCCTGTTGCCCATAAAATTAATGTTAACAGAAAGATAAATAGTGCTTTCTTTTCTTTAGATGACATAGGTCCGAGTTCTTCCAATTGTTTTTTTAATGAAAGGGTTGCATTGCTCATTACATCACCAAGCTCATTTTTATGGCTGTATAATTTTAGCCCTACAATAAAGGCAATTATAGTTGTCAAAAGAGCTTGAGGCAAAGAACCTAATAACCAGTCCATATATCCTACACTTGCTCCAGTCTGCTCATTTATGAATCCAAGAGCCAGTACTTGTGCTGAAGTTGCTGTCATTACTACAGATGTAGCAAAGGCATTATTTTGTACACCTTGAAGCATTATCAATTTTCCAAAATTACTTTTTCCAGGGACAGCTTTGTATACTTCAAGTATAACTAAAATTATTGGAGCAATTAATGAAGCTCTTGCAGTTGTAGATGGAACAAAGAATGCTAGTATATAGTTTATAAAAACAAAAACGATTAATGTTTGAGTAGGAGTTTTTGAAAATTTAGTTGTAAGAACAAGTGCAATTCTCTTTCCAAGATTTGAAGTGCTCATTGCTGAAGTGAGAACAAACGCAGCTACCATCAGCCAGATGATGCTGTATCCTAGAGTTTCAAAAGCCTGTCCCTGTTTTTTTACAGCTCCAATAAGCGGAAGCAGCAGAATAATAATAATTGAAGTTTGGTAAATTGGAATTGGTTTGGCAATCCACATTATTAAGGCAAAAGTAAATAGTGCTAAACTTTTTTGAGCTTCTATTGACATTCCTTGAGGTAAAGGCATAAATAGTATTATGAAGAATACGATAACTGCCCCTATGGTACTAAGTATGGGTATTAAATTTTTCTTTTGAGTGTCTGACATTTTAATTTTTCCTCCCTTTTGTTTTATATTTACTATAAATCGATTTTAGTAATCTTTGTATCTAATAAGTTACTGTTGAATCTATTATAAACATTTTATTTTATTAATACAATCGAATTATCTTTACATTTTGATAACTTTTTGTTATCATTTGTGTGGGAGGGAATTTTTATGGATATAGATAAAATAGAATCATTTTTGACTTTGGCAGAGATAAAGCACTTTGCAAAGGCATCAGAACAGCTTTATATTTCACAGCCAGCTTTAAGTAAAAGAATTCAAGCTCTTGAAGATGAACTCAATGTACCTCTCTTTAATCGTATTGGGAAGAAAATATTTCTTACTGTTCAGGGAGAATATTTTAAAAAATATGCAGAAGAGATGCTGGCATCTTATTACAATGCCAGAGAATATATAAAACAGATTGAAAATCTAGAACATGGAACTTTAAATTTTGGAACAACAAACTTTATTGGAGTATATTTAATGCCAGAATTTATTTCAAAATTTCATAATAAATATCCAAAAATAGAGATAAATATGGTAATTAATTCATCTAAAAATATATTAAATATGCTGCATAAAAATCAGTTGGAATTTATTTTTCTTTCAGATTATATTGTAGAAGATGATAATTATTATGTTATCAATAAATATATTGACGATAATTTAAAATTAATAGTTGGGAACAAGCATAGGCTATTTGGGCAGAAATATTGTTCTTTACTTGATGTTGTAGATGATTTGTATATAACAAAAGAACCTACATCTTCTCAATCTAAATTTTTGGATAAGATATTTAAAAAATATGATTTTGATTTTAACAATAAATTATTTATCAGTCATCAAGAGGCTATTAAGGAATCTGTAATTAATAATATTGGAATATCGATTCTTTCTGTAAATTCTGTAAGAAGAGAATTAGAAAGTGGATTAGTAACAGCTCTTGAATTTGATGAAATAAATATTCAAAGAGAAATACAATATATTTATATAAAAAATAAATTTTTGACTCCTGCTGCAAATGAATTTATAAAATTAATATCTGAACAGAAAGAAAAAATACTGATTAAAGATAAAAAAAATTGATATGAAAAAAGTGCTGTATTTTAACTACAGCACTTTTTATATATTGCTTTTATTTTAAAATAAATATGTCCATGCCAGCATTGCTATAAAGATAATAATACCTGTCCATAAGAATACCATGACACAATATCCCATAATATCTCTGACTCCAAGCTTTGCTATACCTAGACCAGGAAGAGCCCAGAATGGCTGAATCATATTTGTCCATGTATCACCCCAGCACAAAGACATAGTAGTCAAGGCAGGGTCAACACCTAAAGCATGTCCTGCTGGAAATAATACTGGAGCTTGTACTGCCCATTGTCCTCCTGCTGATGGAACAAACATATTAACTATTGCTGCACTTCCAAAAGATAGCATTGGGAATGTATTAACAGTAGATAATGCTACCATTTTTTCTGAAATAAGCCCTGCTATTGATACTCCAGAGTGGTTTAATCCTGTCATCATACCCATGATTCCTGCATAGAAAGGGAATTGTAAGATGATTCCAGCTGAATTTCTTGCAGCATTTCCAACTGCCTGAATATAATTAATAGGTGTTTTATGAAGTAAGATTCCAAATATTAAAAGAATAAAGTTCATTATATCGATATTAAGACTTTTACCAAGAATAAAGAAATGATTTATTACAAAAGTCATTCCTGCTATAAATATCAATACAGGGATGATTTTACTATATTCAAGACGTTGAGCTACAGTGGGTTTTTCAGGTCTTTCCATAACTACTGTTTCTTCTTTTAATAAATTTACATCAATACTTTTTGTATTTTCTTCACTTGGATGCATAGCTGCATTTAACAGTGGAAGAGTTATCAACATTGTTAAAAGTGCTATTAAAGTAGTAATATGATAACTTGTAGCACCTAAAGGAATAAGATTTTTAACTGTCCCTCCAGTTATTTTAACAAGTTCATCTATATTGCTGGCTGCTTTCAGTGTAATTGAACTAGTCAAAACAGACAACATAAAAGTAGAATATGCTGAAGCAATTAAAAGGGGATAGTCCACTTTTTTTACTGTTTTTGCTACTTCTTTAGCCAGGATAGCTCCTATTACCAGTCCAAACCCCCATTGGATTAATGTAGCTATTGCTGCTGCAAAAGTAACAAAGGCTACTGCCTGTTTTGGAGTTTTTGGAATCAAAGCTAGTCTTTTTACTAATTTATGAAATATAGGAGCAGTAGCCAAACAATTTCCAAATATTATTACAAGGACCATCTGCATAGAAAAACCTAAAAACCCCCAGAATCCATTTCCCCAATGCAGCACCATTTGATATGGTGTTTCCTCATTTGTAAATATTCCCAATATGAATACTATTGCAGACAATATCAATGCAAAAATAAAAGGATCAGGTAAAAATGCCTGTACCATAGCAGTACAGAAATTTGTTAATTTTTTAATCATATCTTACCTCCAAAATGCTTTTTTATTTAGATTCAAATTTTAAATTTATTTATTTTCCAAAGAGTATTTCTCTTGCTTCTTCTGATGTTGCAATATCTTTTCCTAATAATTTAACTATCTCTTTTATTTTAGTAACACCTTCTGCATTTGATTTTGCTAATCTTCCTTTTTCTATGTATAAATTATCTTCTAATCCTACTCTTGCATTTCCACCAAGAATAACAGCTGTAGTTACTATATCAAATTGATCTTTCCCAGCTGCTGCACATGACCAGACAAAATTATCTCCTAGTTGCTTTCTTGCTGTATTGTATAAAAATAAAAGATTATCAACTGTAGCAGGAAGACCTCCCATTATTCCTAAAACAAATTGAAGATAGACAGGGCCTTTGAGCAACCCTTTTTTCATGAAATAAGCAATATTATTAATCATTCCCACTTCATAGACTTCAAATTCAGGTTTTGTACCATTCTCACTCATAACTTTTATATAGTCTTCTATTCCTTGAAAAGTATTTACAAATGGAAGATTGTATGTATTTTTAACAAAAGGAATTTCCCAATCATATTTTGGATTTTTTATTTTATCTGCAATGGGAGAAAAACAGAAATTTACAGATCCGGCATTACATGAAGCAAGTTCTGCTTTACATGAAGGGACAGCTGCAAGCCTCTCTTCAGAAGACATTCCAATTGCTCCACCAGTAGTTATTCCTATTACAACATTGCATTTTTTTCTTATTTCATCTACAATACTTTTCATTATATCAGGATCTCCTGTAGGTTCTCCATTTTCCTCTTTTCTGGCATGGATATGTACTACTGCTGCACCAGCTTCATAAGCTGCTACTGCATCATCTACTATTTGTTGTGGTGTAACTGGAAGATATTCAGACATACTTGGAATATGTACTGCTCCAGTTATTGCTGCTGTGATAATCGTTTTATTCATATTCACTCCCCCTTTAATTTAATAATTTTTGCTTGCTTTAAGCTGAATTATCAATCGTCTAAAAAAATCTTTTTTTATTTTTTCTTTTATTTCTTTTGGATATTTAAAAAACCCCTCTTCTGTTTTTAGTCCTAATTTTTTATTATTAACTTTCTCTTTTAGTAAATCACTAGCTTTTTTAGAGTTATCAAGTTCTTTAAAGAGATTATCTTCTACTGCACACCAGATATCTAAACCACCTAAATCAGCTGATTCTAAAACTCCTGTTGTAGCACTTCTAAACCCTGGACCATATTTTAAAGCTTTCTCAATATCTTTTGATGAAACAGCATCTATTTCAATAAGATGAAATGCTTCCCTTGCCAAAGCATGGAGCATTCTATTGGCTATCATACCTGGAATATCTTTCTTTACACTTATTGGCTGCTTTTCAATACTGATATATAGCTCATAAACATCTGAAAATATTTCTTCTGGCATATTTCCAAAATATGAAAGTTCTATTATAGGCATAAGGTGAGCTGGGTTGTACCAATGACATATCATTATACGTTTTTTTCTTTCCACAGAAATATTTTCTATGAGTTTTGATAGAGATAAACTTGATGTATTGCTGGAGAGAATTGTATGCTTAGGGCAAATTTTGTCTAATTCATTAAATAATTCTTGTTTTAATTCTAAGATTTCAGGAATAGATTCTATAACATAATCAGCATTTTTTACAGCTTCTTCAAGGTTAGAAAAAATTCTTATATTAGAGAGAGCTATTTCAATTATTTCTTTTTCAATGTAGTTTTCTTCAGCCATAAACTCTAATTCATTTTTAATTTCTTCTATCACATTTTCATGATTCTTTCTATTTCTGTCATATATACTCACTTTATAGTTATACATAGCAAATACCTCTGCTATTCCATGTCCCATTGTTCCAGCCCTAATTACACTTATATTTTTAATCATAATATCCCTCCACTTATTTTTACTAATATTATACTATGATTTGTTTATGATATAGGTTATTTTGTATTTTAGGTATATGACAGATGAATATAGGCTGGTTTATTATTAAGCATTTTTCATGCCAATCAAAACAGGCCTTTATTTCACAAAAAACTATTTTTTTAAAATAAAAAAAGTCCTATTTCTAGGACGTTTTGTTGTTATTATTGACAGGTGTTAATAGTCTATATCAAATTTTTTTAACTTTGAATACAATAGACTTCTGTTTATATTCAATAATGCTGCTGCTTTTGTTTTATTGTTTTTTGATTTTTCTAAAGCTGCAATTATTGCATTTTTTTCGCTGTCATCTTTTATATTTTTAAGAGAATTATTAATTTTATTATTGTTTTCAAAACTACTTTTTTTATCTAAAAAAAATTGACAATTCTTCAATTCAATTTTATCCCCTTTGCATAAAAAAGCAGCTCTCTCTATTGTGTGTTTTAATTCTCTTACATTTCCAGGCCAGCTATAATTTTTGAAAACTTCTAATACTTGAGATGAAATTTCTTTGATTTCAAAATATTCTTCTTCATTAAATTTATTTATGAAATATTTACACAGAATAGGAATATCCTTTGCATGATATCTTAAAGGAGGAACATTTAACTCAACTACATTTATTCTATAATATAAATCTTCTCTGAATTTTTTTTCTTTTACCATATCTTCTAAATTACAGTTAGTACAACATATTATTCTTATGTTTAATTTTATTGTTTCTAATCCTCCAACTCTTTCTATCTCTTTTTCCTGTAAAACACGAAGCAATTTAGCTTGAAGAGAAAGAGGCATCTCCCCTATTTCATCCAATAAAATAGTTCCATTATTAGCTAACTCAAATTTGCCTATTTTTCCGCCTTTTTTAGCTCCTGAAAAGGCACCTTCTTCATAACCAAACAGTTCTGCTTCCAGTAAATCTTTTGGAATGGATGCACAGTTTATTTTTATATAATTATTTAAACTTCTATTACTTAAATATTGAATGGCATCAGCAAAAACTTCCTTTCCTACTCCTGTTTCTCCTGTTATAAGTATAGGGAAGTTAGATTTTGCATACTCCTCTATTGAGTTTTTTAATGTTTTGATTTCAGGAGAAATTCCTATTATTTTTGATAGAGGATTTGAAGTTTGTTGATAGTGTTCCAGCTTTTTTTTAATTTTTCTATTCTCTTCTTTAATTTTTGTTATTTCTTTTTCTAAAGCTTTTACTTCTGACATATTATTTAAAGTAGTCATAGCAACAGCTCCAATAACTTTGTTTTCATATATAACAGGATATCTGTTGCATATTAATGTCACATCTTTATTATGCTCATGATCAAAAAAATTCATTACTGCACCTATTTCAGGAACTCCAGTTTTTAGGACATTTAACATTCTTGTATTGGGAATAATCTTGTCTACTCTTTTTCCTATTGCATCTTCTTGATTTATTCCTAAAAGTCTGGCGTAGACTCTATTGATGTATGTTACCTCCCCAATAGCATTTACTACTATAAAATTAGAAAAAGCTTCAAGACTTTCTTTCAGCAGAATATTGTTATCTATCATTTATTTTACCTCCAATGTTTTATAAAAAACAGGTATATATCTTATTTTTAAACTTTTTTATACAAAGGTTTTTCTAATCAACGAAATAAAATCTTGAACATATGTGGGAAGGTAAAAATCTTTTCTATAGGCAACACAAATATTTACAAAAAAATCAGGAGCCCCCACTTCATAGAAATTGACTGGCTTGTAGTAAGAAAAATATTTTGCATAACTTGCCATAGTAAAGGCAACACCATATTCTTCAGCAGCAAGTTGAGAAGCAGCTTCCATATTTCTGATAACAAAAATTTTTTCAGGATTGACTTTAGAATGTGCTAAAGCTTTATTAGTAAAAGTTCTTGTAGCTTGTTCAGTCTCTTGAATTATAAACCTATTATTTTTTACATGATTTAAATCTAACCATGGGTATTCATGATTTTTAATTTTAACAGCATACTTACAGGCAGGATTATTAGGAGAAATAGCAATAAGGAGTTTATCTTTATAGATAGAAATAACATTTAGTTTATCAGGAGCCATTAACTTATTTGTAAAGATAATATCTAGTTCACCTTCTAATAACATTTTCTCCATTTCTTCACTACTTGTTTCAAAACAAACAATTTCTATATTTGGATATTTTTTTTCAAACTCTATGAGTAATTCTGGAATAAAAAAGCTAGTACGGCGAATATGAGTTCCAATTCTTATTCTACCAGTATATCCAGCAACTAAATCTGAAAGTTCTCCTAAAAATTGATTTTGGATTATGAGAAGTTCTTTCGCCCTTTTCACATATAATTCTCCTGCTTGAGTAAGAACCATTTTTTTTCCAATATATTGAAATAACTTTATTCCCATTCTCTCTTCCAGACGTTTTAGAAAAATACTAAGAGTAGGCTGTGAAACGTATAATTCTTCAGCTGCTTTTGTAATATTTCCGTGTTTAGCCAAAACTGTAACATATTCCTGTTCTCTTAAGTCCATAATCTTTCTCCTTTTAGTAAAATATAGCTTTAAGCTATATTAAATAAAACAATTTTAAATTAGACTAATAGTTATAATTGTATTATAATAATTTTAATTTAAAAAATCAACATAAAACTATGCATGGTTTTAATACAAAAAAACAGGAAAGAGGAGAGTTCTTATGGAAAAAGGAAAAGAGAAAGTGAAAAAGCAGTTTAAAATGCCACATACCTTTGTAATCATTTTTGTTATTATAGTAGCAGCCATAGTTTTGACTTGGATTATTCCAGGGGGACAATATGCAAGATATGCTAATGAAAAAGGGATAAAAGTAATAGATCCAACTAAATTTAATTATATAAAAAATACTCCAGTGAGTCCACTAATGATTCCTATGTATATAGTAGAAGCTTTTATTAAAAATATAGATCTTTTGTTAGTAATACTATTTTCTGGTGGAGCATTTCATATGTTGACTAAAAGTGAAGCTCTTCAAACAGTAATAGCAAAACTGGCAAAAAGATTTTCCAATCATATAGGTGTATTTATTCCTATTCTTACTTTAGTATTTGGACTTATATGTACAACTCAAGGAGTAAATATGTTCATTGCCTTTGCTCCTGTAATGGTAATGATGTCACTGGCACTGGGATTGGATTCTATATGCGGAGTAGCCATAATTTTATTGGGAGGAGCTATTGGTTTTTCCACAGGAACTCTTAATGTTAGTACAACAATAATCAGTCAAAAAATAGCAGATCTTCCTCTATATTCAGGAATAGGTTATCGTGCTATATGTTTTATAGTATATTTTATAGCAACAAATATATATCTGGTAAGATATGCAAAGAAAGTAAGAAAAAATCCAGAGATTTCCCCTATGTATGATTTAGACTTGAAGAATGAACTTAAAGAAACTACTAAGTTAGAAAATTTTGGAGAGATGGATGGACGTAAATGGGCTATAATTTTATGTCTGGTAGCAGCATTGGGAGCAATAGTTTATGGATGTATACTCCTTGGTTGGAGTCTGAAAGAACAGTCTTGTATTTTTCTTACTTTAGGAATAGCAGTAGGAATAATAGCTGGATTTGATGCTAATACAATATGCAAAGAATTTCTAAATGGATGTAAAATAATGCTGGGAGCAGCATTTATAATTGGACTTGCAAGAAGTATAGGTAGTATAATGGCAGATGGACAGATTATTGATACTGTTGTTCATTCCCTTGCTAAAGTACTGGATCTCATTCCTTTCTATTTGCAGGGAGTAGGAATGTTGATTGCTAATACTATAATCAATGTATTTATAACATCAGGTTCAGGGCAAGCTTCAGTAGTCATGCCAATAATGATTCCTTTAGCTGATTTAATTGGAATGACAAGACAGACTACAATTTTAGCATTTAACTTTGGAGATGGATTCTGTAACTATATTCTTCCTACGTCAACTGCATTGATGGGAATAATAGGAGCAGCTAATATCCCTTATGATCGTTGGATGAAATTTATGTGGAAATGTTTTATCCTATGGTTAGTAGTAGGATCAGTTATGATTATAATAGCACAAATTATAAAATTAGGACCAATGTAAAAAGAGGAGAAAAAATGAAAGAAAATTTATTTCAAGAAATAGAGAAAGAGAAAAGAAAATTAATAGAGATGTCAGATTTTATCTTTGACAATCCAGAGTATGATGGAAATGAGGTAAAAGCAGCAGAAGCACTGACAGATTATTTAGAGAAAAATGGTTTTCAGGTAGAAAGAGGAATAGCTGATCTGCCTACAGCTTTCAGAGCAGTATATAAAAAAGGAAATGGTGGAGCAAGAATAGGAATACTTTGTGAATATGATGCATTGCAAGGGCTGGGGCATGGTTGTGGGCATCATATGCAGGGACCTTCTTGTGTAGGAGCAGCAACAGCATTAAAAAATATAATTAAAGATAAGGATTTTTCAATAGTGGTATATGGAACTCCTGGGGAAGAAACTTTTGGAGGAAAATTGAATATGCTCAAAGCAGGATACTTCAAAGATATAGATGTAGCTTTGATGATGCACGGAGCTCCAGATACTTGCACAGATATAAAATGTTTGGCTCAATCATCTTTTGTTGTGACTTATCATGGAAAGAGAGCCCATGCAGCCTTGATGCCTGAGAGCGGAAGAAGTGCTTTTGATGCTCTGCTTCTATCTTTTCAAGGAATAGAATTTATGAGAGAACATGTAAAAGATGATGTACGTATGCACTATACTGTCAAAGAATTACCTGGACCAGAAAATGTAGTTCCAGCAAAAGCAGTAGGTAAGTTCTCACTTCGTTCTTTTTCAAGAGAATATCTTGATACTGTAGTAGAACGTTTTAAAGACGTAATCAGAGGTGCAGCTATTATGAGTGGAGTGGAATATGAGCTGACAGAAGGAAAATCTCTTGATAATAAGATACCTGTACTGTCATTAAATGATCTTTTCATTAAAAATGCTGAGTTTATAGGAATTCCTGGAATTACAAAACCTAGAGAAAAAACTGGCTCAACTGATTTTGGAAATGTTATGCATGAAATACCAGGAAGCTGTATCAGAGTAAAATTTGTTCCTACAGGAACATCTTCACATTCTCAGGAATATATAGATGCTGGAAAATCAGAAGATGCTCATAATTGTGTAATATACGGAGCAAAAGCTATTGCTGGAACAGCTTATGATATAATTAATGATGAAAAAATATTGCAGAAAATAAAAGAAGAGTATATAACTAATAGAAAGATATATAAATAAAATTTAAAATATGAGGAGGAGTATGGTAATTTCTGTAATTATCATATAAAAAATATGGAAAATTTAAAGAAAAGATTAAAAAAAGAGACTCTGTTTGGAACATTTGTTCCTTTTGCATTAGGAGATGTTGCTGACTATACTTCAAGACTTGGGTTTGATTTTATTATTATTGATAATGAACATGGGATTATGAATCAGGAAACAATTTTTGATATGATAAGAGCAGCTCAATGCCAGAAGACGCCTATAATTGTAAGATGTACAAACAGTACACCAGATATGATTCATAAAGTATTAGATATGGGAGCAGAGGGGATACTTGTTCCTGTTATAAATACAGCTGAAGATGCTAGAGAGGTAATAAAATCAGCACTTTATCCACCAAAGGGTGAAAGAGGAATAGCTTATTTTACAAGGGCTGCATCATATGGAATGATAGATGACAAAAGTGAATTTTTAAAGAAAGCAAATGAAGAAGTTTTTATAAGTATTCAGCTGGAAACAGGAGCTGCTATAGAAAATCTGGATGAAATATTAGAAGTGGATGGAATAGATATGTTTTTTATAGGACCAAATGATTTAGCTGCATCTTTAGGGATTCCAAATTCACATCCAGAAATGGGGAGAATCATAGAGGAGACTATTAGTAAAATTACAGCTAAAGGAAAAACAGCAGGAATTTTTGTAACTGATGACGAAACAGCTAGAAAATATACTGAATATGGAGCAAAGTTTATTCTTACTTCTATAACTAAATATTTGACACAGGGAGTAAAAGAGTATTTAAGAAAAGCTAAAAATAACTAGTACTGATAAAAAGAGGATGACACTTAAGCAGAGATTTTAATCTGGTTTTTTAGTCTCCTCTTTTATGGACTTTATGTTAATATTATATTAAGAAAAAATTGAATATGATGTGTGGGATTAAGAAACTAGATTAATTTTTAGAGTTTTCTGGTGGAAAAGTTCTAACATTATATTACCTAATTAATTTAAACAGAGGAGGAAATAGTATGGTAGGAATTTGTGGTAATGAAAAAGATTCAGATGCTTTAGTTACTGTAAATTTAGATAATATAGGAACTGAAATCATAATAGAATCAAAGATAAAAGATATGTTTGGAAAACTTATGGAGAAAGCTGTAAGAGAAGTACTAGATGAAATGAAAGTAGAAAATGCAAAAGTATTGGTACAGGATTTTGGAGCATTAGATTTTGTAATTAAAGGGAGAACAAGAACTGCAGTAAGAAGAGCTTTAACAGGAGGGATGAAATAATGGAAAAAAGAGCAAGAAGAACTATGTTGTTTGCTCCAGCAAATAATCCTAAAATGCTGGTAACAGCTCATCTCTATGGAGCAGATTGTGTTTTATTTGATTTAGAAGATGCAGTCAAGTATGCAGACAAAGATGCTGCCAGAGATTTGCTGGCGGAAGCTTTAAAGACAATAGATTATGGAGATACAGAAATATTTGCAAGGATTAATCCTTTAAGTACAGAATTCGGGAAAGATGATGTGAGGATATTAGTTCCATCTGGACTTAGAAAAATGAGACTTGCTATGTGTGAAAAACCTGAGCATGTAAAAGAATTAGATGAATTATTGACTGAAGTTGAAAAAGAATATGGAATTGAAAATGGAGCCTGTAAGATACAGTGTTCTTTGGAAACTCCTCTGGCAGTTATGAATGCAGTAAGCATTGCAGTTGCATCACCAAGAGTAATATCTATATCTTTTGGTGCAGAAGATTTTACAAGAACTATGGGAGCAGAAAGAACTAAAGAAGGAAAAGAACTTTTTGTAGCAAGAACTATGGTGGTAATGGCAGCTGCTATTGCAGGCATTGATGCTATTGATACTGTATGGGCTGATTTAGATGATGAGGAAGGATTTAAAGAAGAGGTAAAATCATCAATGAATTTAGGGTTTGCAGGAAAATCTTGTGTTCACCCATCACAGATAAAGATAGTTCATAAGATATTCACACCAAATAAGGAAGAGCTTGAAAAATCATTGGAAATAGTCAGAGCAGCAGAAGCTGCTAATATTAGTAAAGGTGGTGTAATTACTGTAAATGGAAAAATGGTAGATATTCCAGTAATTGCCAAAGCTGAAAAAATAGTTAGACTAGCTAAAAGTGCAGGAATGATTAAGTAATTAGGAGGAAGGGAAAAGTGGAAATAAAAAAAATAAAGAATAAAGCTAAAAGAGAAATTCCTGATTATATTGAAGGATATGGAGAAGTAAAACCTTATGCTGGTCCTTTTGCCACAGAACCAACAGGAAGAAAATATGCTCCACTAAAAAGTTTTTCTAGACCAGGAGCTTCAAAAATATTAAATTCAATAAAAGAAGCAATAGAAAAATGTGAAATAAAAGATGGAATGACAATTTCTTTTCATCATCATTTAAGAAATGGAGATTATGTACTTAACATGGTAATGGATGAAATAGCTAAGTTAGGAATAAAAAATCTTAATTTAGTCTGTTCATCATTAACAAAGGCACATGAGCCTTTGATTGAACATATTAGAAATGGAGTAGTGACAGGGATAAATACTTCAGGATTGAGAGGAGAAATAGCTAAAGAGATTTCGAAAAAGAATATCTTGGGAAAACCTGTGACATTTAGAACTCATGGTGGAAGAGCAAGAGCCATAGAAGCAGGAGAATTAAAAATAGATGTAGCATTTATAGCAGCTCCAGCCTGTGATAAGATGGGAAATATGAATGGTGCAGAGGGAAAATCAGCATTTGGAGCTATGGGATATCCAATGGTGGATGCTCAATATGCAGAAAAAGTAGTAGCAATAACTGATAATTTAATGCCTTTTCCATTAAAGAGAATAAGTATTCCTATGACTCAGATTGATTATGTAGTGGTAATTGAATCAATAGGTGATCCAGAACAGATAGCAACTGGAGCAACAAGGATAACTAAAAATCCTCAGGAACTTTTAATTGCTGAAAAAGCATCAGAGGTATTGACAGCATCTGGATATATTAAAAATGGATTTTCATTTCAAGCAGGTTCTGGAGGCGCTTCTCTGGCAGTATGTAAGTATTTGAAAGAGTATATGCAAGAAAATAATATAAAGGGATCATTTGCAGCTGGAGGAATAACAGCCACTATGGTTGAATTCTTAGAAGAAGGATATTTTGAAGCTTTGTTGGATACTCAGAGTTTTGATAGTGCAGCAGCAGAATCTATGTTGAAAAATCCAGCTCATATAGAAATGTCAGCTTCTATGTATGCTAATCCTCATAATAAAGGGTGTAGTGCTCATCAATTGGATGTAATGATTTTGTCAGCAACAGAAATAGACACAGATTATAATATAAATTCATTGACTGGTTCAACAGGAATAATAATGGGAGCATTAGGGGGAGCACCAGATACAGCAGCTGGAGCAAAATTAACAGTTGTAGTAGCTCCAACTATGAGAAAAAGAATTCCAATAGTTACAGATAGAGTAACAACTGTAGTAACTCCAGGAGAAACGGTTGATATATTGGTAACAGAAAGAGGAATCTGTGTAAACCCTAAAAGACCAGAATTAATTGAGATTTTGACAAAAGCAGGAATTCAGCTGAAAACTATAGAGAGCTTAAAAGAAGAAATTGAAAAATTGACAGGAGTTCCAGAAAAAAAATCACTTTCTGAAACAATAGTAGCTGTTGTAGAGTATAGAGATGGAACTGTAATAGATGTAGTTAGACAGACTAAATAAAAATAAAAGAGGATGCCTTGTAAAATAAATTTAGAAGAGCATCTTCTTTTTATATTAGTTTATTTCTTTTTAGTATCTTTTTCTGAAGGAGTAATAACCTTTTTAATTTTTTTTAGTTCTTCAGTAAGAGATTCTGTAATTATATAAGTATCTTCATTTCTTGGAAGAGTATACATAGCAGTTTTATTAAATTTAGAACTATCAATCATAATATATGAAACTTTTCCTCTGCTTATAGCAGATTTTTTTATATTGTGCTCATATTCATCAGTAGAAAGAATATCAAAGTCAGCATTCATTCCATTAGCACTGGAAAATACCTGATCAAAGTGATAAGATTCAATTAATTTATTAGTTTCTTTTCCAACTACAGAACGAGTTTTTTCTTTTAAAAAACCACATAATAGAAAAGTACGGATATTTTTTGCATTTAAGGCTTCTGCATGGGGGATACCATTTGTTATTACAGTAATAGAAGTATCTTTTATATAGTTTATCATATAATAAGTGGTAGAACCAGAACCTATAAAAATTAGTTCATTTGGATGAATCAAAGAAGCTGCTATTTTTCCAATTTTCTTTTTTGCATCAATATTTAAAGATTGTTTTTTATTCATTGATTGTTCAATAATTCCATTGTTCTTCTTTATTCCACCATGAAAACGTGAAAGAATACCCTCCTTTTCCAGTGCAGTAAGATCGCGTCTTATTGTAGTTGGAGAAACACCTAAAAGTAGTTCTAATTCAGGAAAAGATAGTATTGATTGTTTTTTTAATGTGTGTATTATTAAGGCTTTTCTTTCGTTAAATCTCATTTTTAAGATTCCCTCCTAACATGATTTATATGTTATTATAACATGAATGAATAAATAAATCCATTCGTAAAACAACTGAAATTATGAATGAAAATAACCGATTATATAAAAAGAATTATTACGATTATAATTTTTTAAAATGAAAAATAATAAGCTTTAAAGTTTTATATAACTACAATTTGTTGGATAAAATGAAGTTTTTTATTGACAAAAAAGTAAGTTATGATATAATTATTTTATAATTAAAATGGTTGAAAATAACCAAAATAAAAATGCAAATTACTTAGAAAAAGGCAAAATAATTTATATTTTCAGGAGGGAGATTTATGGAAGTAAAATTAGCTCGTATTGATAACAGATTACTTCATGGAATTGTAGCATCACAATGGGCACCAAGTGTGGGAGCAATGAGAGTTATGATAATAGATGATGAGGTTGCTGGAGATGAACTTAAAAAGAATGGAATGAAACTGGCAAAACCAGCTGGGTGTGCTTTATCTATCATAAGTCTGGAAACAGCTCTTACTAATTATAAAAGTGGAAAATATACAGGTCAAACAGTATTTTTAATAGTTAAAAATCCTCAAATTATACTTGAATTAATGAATGCAGGAATTAAGATAACTAAATTAAATATAGGGACAACAGCAGAAAAAAATAATGAAATAAAATTATCAGGACAGGCAACTATAACAAATGAAGAAATGAAATTATACAAAGAAATTTATGACAAAGGAACTACTATAGAAATCCAATATATTCCAGCAGATACAATAGTACAGTTTAAAAACTTTTTAGAGAAATAAAAATCAAGGGGAGGTCAAAAGATGTTATCAATATGGCAAGTTATTATTATAACTATGTTGGCATTTTTGGTTCCTATAGATAAGTATGGTATGACTTTTGGATTGAGATGGCCAATAATACCAGCCTTTTTGATGGGATTTATATTAGGAGATATGCAGACTGCTCTTTATATTGGAGGAACATTACAGTTAATGTCATTAGGAGTAGCAAGTATAGGTGGGAGCAGCGTTCCTGAATATTCAACTGCTGCAATTATAGCTACTACAATAGCAGTTGTTACAGGAAAAGGAATGGAAGCAGGACTTGCAATAGGCTTACCAGTAGCTATGTTGGGAGTTCAATTAGATGTTTTTGCTAAGATTTTAAATGGTTTTGTAGTGCGTACATCACAAAATTATGCTAATAAAAAAGATTTTGGAAAAATGATAAAAATATTGATGGTAGGGCCAATAATAACAGGATTAACAGCAGCAATTCCAGTATTTTTAGCCATCAGTATGGGACCTGAAATAGTAAATAAGATATTGGATATAACACCATCATGGTTCATTTCAGGGTTGACTATAGCAGGAAAAGTTTTGCCTGCTGTGGGGATAGCAATGCTGTTAAACTATATGCCAGTAAGAAAATATATCTATTATTTATTTTTGGGATTCTTTTTTGCTGCATATTTAGGAGTTCCAATTTTAGGAGTAACTATAATAGGATTAATAGCATCAATGAAATATTACAGTGAAAATCAAAATAAAATGGGAACAACTGGAACATCATCTGATAATGTCACTAATGTAGGAGGATTGGAAGATGAATAGTGAAAATAAAGCAATTTTAAATAAAAAAGATTTGAATAAAGTTATAATGAGATGGATGCCTATGGCAGTAAATACATATAACTATCAATATCAACAGGCAGGAACTGTAGTCTACTCTCTCTATCCCGCATTGAGAAAAATTTATAAAAATGATGATGAACTTCAGGCATCAATACAGAATCATTTTAATTATTTTAACTGTATGCCATGGCTTGCACCTCTAGTGTTAGGAGCAACTTTAGCCATTGAAGACAATGGGGGAATAAAAGATAAAGAAATAGTTCAGAATATAAAAACAAGTCTAATGGGACCTCTTTCAGGAGTAGGAGATACAATTTTCTGGGTACTTGTACCAACAATTATTGGATCTATTGCAGGATATATGGCTTTAGAAAATAATCCGACTGGTGTAATTGCATGGATTATTATAAATATAGCATTTATGTTTATGAGATTCAAGTTTATACATTTGGGATATAATCAAGGAATCAAATTAGTAACAAGTTTTGGCAATAAAGTTGCTTTATTAACAGAATGTGCTTCTATTCTGGGATTGATTGTTGTTGGATCATTAGTTTCTTCTGTTGTAAATATAAAAATACCAATGGTAATAAAATATGGAGAAGTTTCAATGGCAATTCAGCCTATGTTGGATAAAATATTACCAGCTTTAGTTCCAGTACTCATAACTTTTGGAATTTATAAGATATTAAAAATGAAGAAATTAGGAATAACAGGAATAATTTTGATGGTTATTATTTTTAGTATGTTTGCAGCTTATTTTAAAATATTAGCCTAGGAGGGAAAAGTGAAAAAAATTGTTATTGCTTCACATCATAAATTAGCATTTGGTATGAAAAAAACTGTTGAATTTCTTACTGGGTTTACTGATATTTATGAATTAAGTGCTTATATAGATAATGGGGATATTCGTGAACAGGTAAAAGAAATAATGGATAATGTTAAAGAAGATGATGAAGTTTTTGTTTTTACAGATATACTAGGGGGGAGTGTTACTCAAAATTTTTTTCCATATTGCAGTGATAAAGTACATGTAATATGTGGAATGAATCTTCCAGTAATACTTTCTGTAATCACAGAAATAGATGAGGATATAAAAAAAGAGGATATCTATAGAATGATTGAAGAATCCAGAGAATCTATTGTATATGTAAATGAATGTACAGCTGCAGAAGATAGTGATGATGAATAATAATAAAATTTTGCAGGAGGAATTATGAAAACAATTGTAGTATTAATGGATACTTTAAGAAGAGATTATCTTTCTTGCTATAATGAAAATACAGACTGTATTACAGAAAATATAAAGAAATTCAGTGAAGAAAGTTGTATATTTGAAAATCATTTTACAGGAAGTATGCCCTGTATGCCAGCAAGAAGAGATATTTTTACTGGGAGATTAAATTTTTTAGAGAGATCATGGGGGCCAATAGAAATATTTGATAAAACACTTTCAAAAGTTTTAGAAGAGAAAAAAATAAAATCACATATAATAACAGATCATGCTCATTACTTTAGAATTGGTGGAGAAAATTACTGTCAGCAGTTTTCAACATACGAATTTTTTAGAGGTCAGGAAAGTGATCCATGGATATCATTGATAGATGATCCTTATATGCCAGAAAAATATTTTGGAGATGTAAAAAGGCAGTATCAATGTAATAGAACAAGATTTAAAGAGGAAAAGGATTTTCCAAGTGTAAAATGTTTTGATGCAGCAATAAACTGGGTAGAAGAAAATAAAAATGCTAAAGATTTTTTTCTTATGGTAGAAACTTTTGATCCTCATGAGCCTTTTGATATACCAGAAAAGTATTTAGAATTATATAAAGATGATTATAAAGGACCACACTTCGATTTACCAAAATATAAAAAAATAGATATAGAAACAAAAGAGGCTATAGAGCATTTAAAGAAGAGATATAAAGCATTAGTTACAATGTCAGATGTACACTTTGGAAAATTTATTGATAAATTGAAAGAAAATAATATGTATGAAGATACTCTGATTATATTTACTACAGACCATGGATACTGTTTAGGAGAAAGAGATTATCTTGGAAAAAGTTATATGCCAGCATATAATGAACTTGCTAATATTCCCTTGATAGTTCATTTTCCTAAGAATAGTCATGCTGGAAAAAGAAAATCAGAGTTGACACAAAACATAGATATAATGCCTACTATTTTAGATTATCAGTCAATAGAAATTCCAAATAGTGTAACTGGAGGTTCTCTTAGAAATATTATAGAAAAAAATGAACAAAATAAAGAATTTTTATTATATGGAAGTTTTGGATTAGCTGTAAATATTTATGATGGTCAGTATACTTATATGAGAGGAGCAAGGGATAATTCAAAATGTTATGAATATACTACTTCTCTTACAACAATAAGAAATTGGCTAGGAAAAGATATTCCAGAAAAAATAGAATGTGGACATTTTTTAAAGAATGTAGACTTCCCAGTTTATAAAGTACCAGCTGAGAAAAATGCTCTTGTAAGTGATTTTACCTACATCATGGAAGACCATCTTTTTGATATAAAAAAAGATTATGAACAAAAAAATAATATAAAAGATCCAGAAATTATTAAATTGATGGAGAAAAAACTCTCAAAAGCGCTGAAAGAAAATGATGCTCCTGAAGAGCAATGGGAAAGATTAGGATTAAGCAAATAAAAAATATAAGCTTTAATAAAATATAGAGGATATAGAAGA
>Ga0153982_1000115_pt1 | contig 21267 bp, 20 predicted proteins | sample TSGA066MetaG_FD_104743 | JGI IMG/M metagenome (GOLD analysis project Ga0153982, IMG submission 104743) | Attine ant fungus gardens microbial communities from Georgia, USA - TSGA066 MetaG | ecosystem: Host-associated > Fungi > Mycelium > Unclassified | place: USA: Georgia, Alexander Wildlife...
CCGGCAGCACGCCGGGCTTCCAGATTAGCGATCCCCAGCCAAGGCAGGCAATTCTCATTCTGTTCTTCCTGATTAATAAAAGGTTAGCGGCGCTTACCTACTATGGCCTGGTCTTGACGTACCCGCCACCACGGCAGCGGCTAACTTGCCTGAAACATAATGGTATCGGTGCTGAACGATCCGTCCGGCTGGATGGCATAGTGGTGTTTTACGCTGTCCGAAGCTTTAGCCTGCAACAGGCGGATTGCCTGCGTCAGTTCATCCGGCGTCTGCATTCTTTCGATCCAGCTGCTGAACTCCAGATCCAGACGATCGACGGCCAGGCGGTTAACGGCCATGCCGCTTTCATTCACCATCGACAGCCATTCGCCCTGTGAATAATCCCTGACGTGGGAAGGATCGCGCAGCATCTCAACCGTTTGCAGCCAGACGTCTAATATGGGCAGACCGGGCGAAGCGATATCCATCAGGATAAATTTTCCGTCGGGCTTTAAAACGCGTTTGACCTCACGCAGCGCCATACCCACATCGTGCCAGTGATGCGCCGAATAGCGGCTAATGACAATATCAAAGCTGGCAGCAGCAAAAGGCAGGACTTCCGCTGGCCCATGCGCGGTTGTCAGGTTGTGCAAACCGCGTTCGGCAGCGGCTTCACTCACTACCTTCAGCATTTTTTCTGACAAATCGTAAGCGGTTACCTGAGCTACCCGGCTGGCGGCGGCAAAGCTGGCATGTCCTGCGCCGCAGCCGATGTCCAGCAGCGTGGCCTGCGCATCATCGCTTAACCACTGCACCAGCCTTTGCAGATCGGCACCCTGAGCATGAACGGTGCTGTCCAGATAAGCCTGAGCCTGGTCGCCAAACTGACTTTCAACTAAAACTTCGTGACTGTTTTTCATGGTAAAACGCCTTTTTCCAGAAGTAGATAAAGACTATACGATCTGCCTTAAGGGGGTACAATATGGGTGTTTATACTGGTATCAGGAGTGACCACCATGAGTCAGACACCGCTTTTTGGCCCAAAAGCGCTGGGCAATTTTTTACGCAGCCAGCGGGAAAATACCTCGCCGGAAAAGCTGGGCTTGCCGATAGCGGCCAGAAGAAGAACCAAAGGGCTACGGCGTGAGGAAGTGGCGCTACTAAGCGGTATTAGTACGACCTGGTATACCTGGATTGAACAGGGCAGGGAAATTGTCGTCTCGGCACAGACGCTGGCTAACATTGCCAGCACGCTGCAAATGAAGTCGGTCGAGCGAGACTATCTGTTTCGGCTGGCGCAGCAGAGCGATCCGCAACAGGAACAGGTACCGGCCATTGAGCAAGCGGTGCTGGCGGCGGTACATCAGGTTAGCGATCCCTGCTACCTGCTTGATTTAACCTGCAATATGCTGGCCTGGAACGCGCCGACAGCTACCCTGTTTCAGGGCTGGCTGGATAGCGATAGCCAGCCGAATATGATGGCGTTCATGTTTCAGCATCCGCTGGCAAAAAGCCTGGTAATCGACTGGGAAGGGCGCGCAAAACGCATTGTGGCCGAGCTGCGTGCGGATACTATGCATTTCCCGCATGACCAGCAGTTAACGGCTTTTGTCAGCCGGATGCAGGAAAACGCCACGTTTCGCGCATTCTGGTCGCTACAGCAGGTCATTGTGCGCGAAGGCGGCGAGCGATCCTTTCGCCACCAGAACCTTGGCGAACTGCACTATCGCCATCTCAGCTGGCAGCTGACCAGCAACCGCTCGCTCAAAATGATTATGCTAATCCCGGAACGAAGAAGCGAGGCTCCGCGGTAGCCTGGCCAGATGAGGTCGGCCGTTCAGGTTAAACGTGCTTAATTTCCGGCTCGCAAAGCACCGGGAAGTTCAGCGAATTGGCAATAAAGCACTGTTCGTGAGCCTGGTGGTGTAACGCTTTCGCCTGTTCAATATCATCACCGGCACGCAGGGTAATCTGCGGTTTCAGGACTATCTGCGTGAAGCGGCCCTGCTTGCCTTCGGTCATCGTGCCTTCGGCTTTATCGCAGTAGCTTTCCACACAGATCCCCGCTTCGGCACACAAATGCAGATACCAGAGCTTGTGGCAGGCTGACGTTGAAGCCAGCAGCATCTCTTCCGGATTCCAGCGGCTGGCATCGCCCAGAAAAGCGGGATCGGATGAACCTGCAATATCCGCTTTAGCACTGGCGGTTACCTTAAACTGGCGGTCATACGTCCTGTAGGTTTCGGTGCCTTGTCCTTTATTACCGGTCCACTCAACGGTGACGTGATAGTGATGCTCGCGATCTGCCATAGCACTTGTTTCTTCTTGTTGTTAAATGAACAAAAAGGTTAGCGTTTTTCGTCCGCTTTACCCAGACGGAATCCAGCGCTTCAGCTATTTTCAGAAAGATGCCGTAGCTGTTCTGCCGTCATCGTCGCGCCACCGCAGACGACCACCAGCGGTTTTTTAAAGGAAGCCAGCAGGGGATGATTATCGTAAACGCAGGCGAGGCTTGCGCCGCAGGCTAATTCCGTCAGCACCCGGTGGTCATTCAGAAAACGGCTACAGGCGGTGATGGCCTGGCGATCGGAAACCAGCACGCTATGTATTGGATGCGTAGCGGCACAGCGTAACGCCTGCTCGCAAACCCGTTTCGCGCCCAGCGAACCCGCGATGCTGGTGATGGCGGCCAGCTCTACCGTGGAGCCTGCCTGAAGAGCAGCATGAAAAGATGCCGCGCCTTCTGTCTCTACCGCTATCACCGGCACATCATGCCAGCCGTTGCGCTGTAGACCTTCGACTATGCCGCTCATCAGGCCGCCGCCGCCGACGGAAAGGATTACCGCGTCGGGTTTAACCTCCGTGGCGGCCACCTCGTCAATCAGGCTGGCATGGCCCTGCCAGAGTAGCGGATCGTCAAACGGATGCAGAAAAGCATCATTGTCGCCCATCAGTGAAAGCGCATGCTGATTGGCTTCCTGCCATGAGGCGCCCTGTATGACCACTTCTGCCTCTTCCTGACGAAACAGTTCGACAGCCCGAGCGGAAGTCGTTTCAGGCACGACCACGATAACGGGAACGCCCAGCTGACGGCCAGCCCAGGCTACCGCCAGGCCCGCGTTGCCGCCGGATGAAGATACAAAGCGCTTAGCGCCTTTGCTTTGGTAATGCTGACAGGCCAGCCCGATGCCGCGAATTTTAAAAGAGCCGGGCGGCTGGAGCGCATCCATTTTTAACCAGACATCACTTCCGGTAATCAGGCTAAGAGGAGTTGACTGGACAAGCGGCGTAGTGAGATGTAACGGCATACTTTTCCTGCGATAAAGGTGGGTAAGAAGAAGATTAGAATATGAATCAATCATAACCCTCTCTATATTTGTTTAAAACGAGGATGAGAATGATTGATACTTTTAAAGCGCTGGCAGCGAGTATACCGGCTGGCAGCCAGGCTAAAACAGCAGACTTTGAGCTGGTATACGACGCGCCAGCGGAAACAACGCTGGCCGCACCTGATTTACGCAGCAGCGCTGTCGTCTGGCAGGAGATGTTTGCTAATGCGCAGACGAAAATCGATATAGCGCAGTTTTACGTGGCTAACGAAGCCGGTTCACGGCTGGATAAGGTTATCCATACGCTGCGGCAGGCTGGCGAACGCGGCGTTAAAATCCGTTTTCTGCTGGACCAGAAAGGCGTGAAGATGAGTACGGCAGAGACAATAGCGCAGCTGCAAACCATTCCAGGCCTGACGCTGCGCGTCATTCCCTTCAGCAAGCTGGCCGGCGGCATCATCCACGCTAAATATATTCTGGTGGACGGCAAACAGAGCTTTGTCGGTAGCCAGAACTTTGACTGGCGGGCGCTGGAACATATTCAGGAAACCGGTTTATGGATTAATAGCGGTCGGGTTGTCACGCAAATTGCCGCTATCTTTGACCATGACTGGCATGCGCAACCGCTGCTGGCCGCAGGAGAAAAGGTGCCGGAAAGCGGTACGGACTGGTTACCGGAAGATCTTCGTCGTGGAAGTTACCTTATCGCCAGCCCACGAGCCTGGAATCCGGCAGGCATTGCAGATTCGCAAACGGTCTTACCGCAGCTGCTGGCGTCTGCCAGGCAGCGTATTCGGGTACAGGTGATGGAGTATGCACCGCTCTCCTGTGGCGAAAAGCGTAGCCGTCCTTTTTACGCCGTTATCGACAATGCGCTGCGAGCTGCGGCGGCACGTGGCGTGCAGGTTGAGCTGATGGTGGCCAGCTGGAATACCGGACAGCCTGAAATTGACTGGCTAAAAAGCCTGGCGCTGGTGCCTGACGTGACGATAAAAGTGGTGACCATACCCGAGGCGAGCAGCGGTTTTATTCCCTGGACCCGCGTCGTGCACAGTAAGATCATGACGATAGATGACGAGCTGGCGTGGGTAGGCACCAGCAACTGGCGCGGCGGTTATTTTGATCATTCGCGTAATCTGGAGCTGGTGCAAAACGATGCTGCTATGGCAAAACGACTGAACGCGCTCTATTTGCAACTGTGGCAAAGCTGTTACGCGAAACCGTTACGCATTGATGCTGACTATCCCGAGCCTGATCCGGGCGGCCTGAAGCGGGATCCTTCCGGGTCCAATGCTGACAATCGGTAACGCAATCCCTGACTTTTCCCTGCGGCGGAAAGGACTATTGCGTGGCAAAGAGTTATGGGTCTGTCTTTTCTGCCTGGCGCCCGTTTATCCAATCCAGTGAAAGACTTTTACCATCAGCGCAGCCAGCCCTGGCGTGGTGGTAAGGTTTACCCCAAACAGCAGACGAAAATCCCGGCGAGCATCCTTTTTAATGTCGCGCATGCCGCTTTTCATTTCTGAAATATCGCCCTGAATATATCTGACATCGGTTTCCAGCTTTGTCACTTTCGAGTCAGGCTTCACTACATTTTTAATGGCGTTCTCCGTATCCCTTGAAGGTGGCGGTCTTACAATTTTGCTAAAGGAGACGGTACTTTTTTTAGGCAGCAGAGAAAAACAATATCAGCAAACAGAAGGCGGCTCGCATTTCTCCTGGTGTGTTGCACGGAGGCTTTTCGCTCCTGACGTAATGTATGGATCATAGTAGGATAGGCACAGCCGCCTGCTGGAAGAAACCACTGGTGGTTGGTTACATCGTATAAACATTTACTAAAAATAATGCAGAAATTTATTCATTAATGAAAACGGCAGGGTAAATTAACCGGGCAGCGCGGAGCCACCACGCGACAGAGTAACGGGCAGAGATAGCATTAATGAAGAAATGGATACTGGCGCTGGGTATAGCGCTACTGGCAACACAGGCCAGCGCGGCGGAGCTGGATCCGCAGACGTCCAGCAAAAATTTTTATAGCTGGTATCTGGACGCGCTAAGCAAAGATGAAAGCCCAATCGATGAGCACGACCCGGTATTAAACCAGTACGTTACGCCGCAGCTGCTGCAAAAAATTAACGTCCTGATCAAAAGTCCGGAAGGCATGGATGATGACTTTTTCCTGCAGGATCAGGATTACAGTGATGCCTGGGTAGGTAACGTCAGCGTTAGCCGCTTTACCATTAACGGGGAAACGGCATCGGGCGATGTTGTGCTGGGCAAAGATCCTGACGATCGACAACTGCTGCTGGTCACGATGCGAAAAGATCGTGAAGGCTGGAAGATCGATGACGTAGTCAAAGAGGAAAAATAATCCTGCCAGCCAGCAAAGTGCTGGCAGGGTGCTGCTTACTGGAGATGTGAACTGAACTGCTGCGCGAGCGTGTCCAGTAGTTCATAACGTTTGCGGTATTCTGAGCGTTTCTTGCTGGCGATCTCCTCCAGCGGCCGACGGGAAAACGCCAGCGGGACAGCATACAGTTTTGATGAGAGCGGGCTGGCGTTCAGCGTTTCCCAAAACTCGTTATAGCTGGCGTGAAACAGGCTTTTCTTTTTCAGGCGATAGCGCCAGCTGCGGAAGATATGGCCGCTGTCGCTGACGGCCTGAATCTGCGTAATACCCGTAGCGTGGCAGAACAATGTTAGTGTTTCCATCAGCAGACGTTTAGGAAACAGGCCGTAGCAGGCTTTGGTTGCTGTACGGATCATCTCATGTGGCGTATCGCGATGGGCACCCTGGATGCCGCCAATCACCATCACTTGTTTTCCTTGCTGTTCCATTACGGCAAAGGTCACTATCGCCAGCTTAATATCGTCCTGGCTGAAATAAAGATTCACCTCGCCTTCTCTCTCACAGCGCCCGGTACAGGCCATAGTAATAGAGAAGCGCTCGCCATTTTTGCCCGCAAAATTCAGCAACTCCGCACCCTGCTGGCTCAGTAGCGCCTGGCGCAGATGCGCAAAGCGCAGCGTCTTCGCGAACTGGTAGTGATCGATAATCGCCTGCGCGCGTGAGGCGACCGGCATGCCGCCATACAGGTAAGGGCGATGAATTTTGCTTGGCAGCGTATGCTGGACCGCCAACATTTCGCGCATTACCGGCTCGCGGGTAATCGCGCCAACGATCTTCATCGTTTGCAGGGGGCAGGACAGAGAGCGCACAAGGTATTTCAGGCGATACTCGCGGTCATACCAGAGCTTTCCCGGTTTTAGCTTGCCCGTTACCAGCGACAAAAAAAGAGTCAGGCTACTTTCCTGATCAGGCGTAAGAATGGTATCGGACATGCTGGTGCTCCAGTGTAAAAGCGGTAGTTGAACACCGGCAACCTCAACGTAAGCTCAATGGGATTTTGCAAGTTAATGCTTTCGTTTAGTGGTTGATAAAATGTTTAATTTTTTCGACTTTTAACGCAAATTTTTTGAGGAAAATAAGCAGATTAAGTGAAAGTACGGCGATGACGTAACGGCGATGTTTGGTGAAAATATAGATAGCGTTGCGCAAACGTCGTAATCTGAAACTTCCCGTACCGAAAGTTTTGGAATCTTTATGTTGGCTGGAGTGCTGTTTGCCCTGTGCGCAGGATTAATGTGGGGACTGATCTTTATTGGGCCGTTGCTGATACCCGATTACCCGGGGGCGCTACAGTCAGTCGGCCGGTACGTTGCCTTTGGGCTGATTGCTTTACCCCTGGCCTGGCAGGATCGCCACCGTTTGCGGCAGCTATCGCGCGGCGACTGGACAGAGGCATTAAAGCTGGCGTTAACGGGTAACCTTCTTTATTACACTTTTCTGGCAAGCGCGATTCAGCGTACCGGCGCGCCCGTTTCCAGTATGATTATCGGTACGCTGCCGGTGGTAATTTCCGTTAGTGCAAATCTGCTTTATGGCCATTATGAAGGGCGGCTGCCGTGGCGTAAGCTTGCGCCGGTCTTACTGTTGGTCGCGCTGGGACTGGGCTGCGTTAATGTTGCAGAATGGCAGGGCAGCTTTCAGCATAACGATCTATTACGCTATTTTAGCGGCATTGGCATGGCCGTTATGGCGATGATCTGCTGGACATGGTATCCACTGCGTAATGCTCGATGGCTGCGTCAGAATCCCCATCATAAAGCTACTACCTGGGCAACAGCGCAGGGTATAGCAACCTTGCCGCTATCGCTGGTGGGCTATCTGCTGGTCAGTTTGCAGTTGCATCTTACCCGGCCTGATTTCCCTTTACCGTTTGGCCCAACGCCCGTCATTTTTATCGCGTTAATGATTACGATTGGGCTGCTCTGTTCCTGGCTTGGCGCGCTGTGCTGGAACGAAGCCAGCCAGCGCCTGCCCACCGTGCTGGTGGGGCCGTTGATTGTTTTTGAAACGCTGGCCGCGCTTTCATATACCTTTATTCTTCGTCAAAGCTGGCCTCCGCTAATGACCAGCTGCGGCATTACTGCTTTAATTGTCGGCGTTGTGCTCGCCACACGTATAAAGCCGGAAGCGTTAAAAAATACCCTGCCGGGCTAAAAATAATATCAGTGGTTAAAATTGTAAAAAAAAGCACTTTATGTGCTTTTTTTTTGTTGCCGCTGGTCGTAATAATCTGACGCTTCTGCCCGTTTTTGTGATATTGCTCAAATTTTATGGCTGTTTTTAATACAGGAAAAAGTCAGGGCACGGCAAATCGTCTATGACACAACACCAGATTGTTCTGCTATAAGAATAATCGCTAATCCTGTTTCTCCTATTTTTTGCACAGTCCATTCAGGCTGTACATTTCCTGAACCTGTTTTTTTGAGACGGTTTTTCAGATAACAAACCACCTTAAACTCAAATTTTTGGCCGCCTGAAGTCGTTAAGACGACCTCAGGTAAACCTGAATACATTAAAAATACAGGATAAATGTTTAGCCAGCATTACCCTTTTCATACCTATTCATCAGTACACTTAAGGTTTTTTGCATAATTTATGGTATTGATAATGTACGTCATTGACGCTGAACCGCTTCAGTAAAGGGTTGGGGCCATGGCGAGATGGCCTGTAACTGAGAAGAATAATGAGAATCATAAACCATTCATAAACAGAGAATGATTACCATAACTGGAGCTGGCGGCCGATTTTTGGGGCTATCTGTAAGTAAGGTTTATGTCAGAAGTGGCGCATTTATCTTTCGCGACAAAGACAAATGCGCTCATAACTATCTGAAAAAATGATTTTTTTTCTGGTGGCAATCAATTTCAATAGTCTGGGCAGGGATGACTATGAGAATAAACTCATCACTGATTCAGGACTCCACAAAAAAGAACGGCGTTTATTAATAAAGGATCAGAATATTTTAATTTGGTCCTGGGTAATAAAAAACGTACTGTCCTGCAATTACTGATTTTCACAGTTGTAGGGATAATGGTAAACGCTACGGCTAATATCCAGCAAACGGCAGCTGCGACGCGTCCCGATATCAAACGTATCCTGCAGAAAATTAACAGCCTGACGTTTATCGTTGGTAGTAAAGAAGTTTTTCAACACGCTCTGTAGCATCTCTTTGTCGGAGGAGAGCATCTGGAGCTCACGTTCCATGCTGTGAACCTGTTCCTCTAACATTTTGATTCTCCTGCCTTCTTCAGAAAACAATCCGGCATATTTCTTTTTCCAGCTATAGAAGGTGGCCTCGGAAATCCCCAGTTCTTCACAAATCTCCTTAACCTTTACGCCGCATTCAGATGCTTTAATGGCACTGGTGATTTGCTCTTCGGTATATCGTGACTTTCTCATAAATGCTATTACCTTTCTTAACTATAAAGTGATGAGAATGGCTGAACTAAAAAATGGAACTAATTTATCCATTAATCGGGACAGCGACGTTAAGTGCGCGATTTGAATTGCAGGCTTTAAGTTAAGGGATTATGAATAAATATCATCATGGGATTTCTCCTATTTTATTTGCAAAGCTACTGCTTAGCTTTCGATATGCGGGTTTTTGTTATAAATTCGATTCATGCCAGCAGCAAGGCCAGTGTGTAATTCAGAATGATCCAGCAGGCGAACCAAAAAATGTGTGCCAGGATATTCTCCAGCAGCCTCCGTGCTGCCATGTGTGCGTTGCTTGTAATCAAGTCCAGGGAAAATCAGACGATTCGTTAAAAAACGATCTGATAAAGATAAATCTTTTAAATAAGAGCGGCCTCCCTTTGTCCGTAAAATAATATCCCGGATTTTTATTTTGCCAGGTTTAGTCCAGGTTCACTTTCTCTGTTGTAGACAAGGATGTATTGACTGTCGCTATAAGTTATTAGTCCTACAAAGGAAGCTTCAATGAAACACAGTGTCGTCTCTAACGCTGCCTGGATGATGTCAGAGAAGGTCGTCTCAGTATTTGGCGTGATATTTGTTACATCCTATGTTGCGAAATCTTTTGGGCCCTCTGTTTTTGGCCAAATCGCCTTTTCAGCGTCAATTTTTTCAATTGTGCAGACCATTGCTATTTTTGGTACGGAAACCATTCTGTTCAAAAGTATCAGTAAGAACACGGCGAAAGGCATCCGCCTGATGGCAGTAGCAAAGCAGTTACGTATGGCGTTGTTGCTGTTGATGTCATTACCCGTTTTGGCCTGGGTGTGGCTGATGATGCGGGAAAATTTTCTGGTTTTTGCCGTTGCTTCATTTTTGTCGGCGATTTTTGTCACGCAGGATATTTTCAGCGTTTACAACAATGCCCGACTTGAATCACGAATGAATACCGTCGCCAACGCAACGGGAATGATTATCAGTTTCGCTATCAGTTTTGCGATTGCCTGGTTCAAACTTAGTCCGCTGCTGTTGTCGCTTTCTATCGTCGCGGTGACGCTGGTGCCTTATCTGATTAAGCGCGCAACGTTTTATCAGGAAAATAGCCTCAGCCCGCCTTCAAAACGTAAACATCGTAGCTATCTGCGCTACCTGTTTCATGCAGGGCTACCGCTGGCGATATCCAGCGTCTTTATTTCAATCCAGGTCAAGCTAGCGCAGTTTTTCCTGGTGGGCGTAGGCTCGGCCCATGAGCTGGGACTGTTTACCGCCGCGAATACGCTGGCCGCTTCCTGGATATTTATCCCGGTGGCCATCATCACCTCCTGCTTCTCCGAGATCTTCAGAGAGCGTGCGGATGTGGCGCTAAAGCTGGCTGGCAGACTCAACGGCTATGTTGCCGCAGTGTCACTACTGATACTGGCCGTCATCGCCGTGTTTGGCGAAAAGTTAGTCAGCATGCTGTATGGCCATGACTATATTGCGGCCGGTAACCTGGTCACGCTGCTGTCACTGGCAACCTGTTTTTCCGCGATGGGTACCGTAGCCTACCGCTATATGGTGAAAGAAGGCGGCTTTAACTATCTGCTGGTAAAAATTGTCTTACTGGTAGCGCTCAGCGTGGTAACCAATTGGTTTTTCATTCGAACCTGGGGACTTTCAGGCGCAGCATGGAGCGTGCTGGCGACGGAAGTTTTGTCTCTGACGCTGATGAATTATTTCTTTAAGAATGGTGTCATTCTTAAAATGCAGCTTTCCTCACTCAATTACAAAACCTATAAGTGAGCAAAAAAATGTTAAATGCAAAAACGGGAATCAAGAAGGCTGCGCTAAGCGTTATCCGAATTATGCCGTGGTCTTGTCAGGACAGATTATATTATTTTCATCGCTTTAAGCGGCTGCCCGACATTCGGCATCCTCAATCTTTTAATGAAAGAGTATTGTTCCGCAAGTTTATTAAAGGCGATTATAACTGTTACGCAGCGTTATCAGATAAGATCCAGGTACGAGATTATATTTCCCACACCATTGGTGAGGAATACCTGATACCGCTGTTGCATACGACAGATAACCCGGAAACCTTATTCGAACTGGAAACGTTGAAAGATACGGTGGTTAAACCTAATCACGGTTCAGGCATGGTAAAAGTTTTTACCGAAGAACCAGACTTTATTGAAAAATATAAGTTTATTGAAGGCTGTGAAGCGTGGCTGAAATGCGATTACTCGCACGAATCACGCGAAATTCACTATCGCTATATCAAACCGCAGATCATGGTTGAACAGCGCATCGGTGATGAGAAATCCACCGCGATTGATTATAAATTTCATATGTTTAACAAGCAGGATGGCCATTTCGAATATGTTCTGCAGGTTATTTTCAATCGCAGTGATAACCAGCCGCTGTCAATGCTGTTTTATGTAAACAACCTTGATACCTGTTTTTACCGGCGTTTCGATACCGGGCTGGATATTCGCGCTAACAGAGCCTCGCTGGAAAAGGCGCTGGCGCTGAGCAAAAAACTGGCCAGCGATTTCGACTATGTGCGCATTGACTGGTATATCAGCCAGGACAAAGTTTACTTCGGTGAGCTGACCTTCACGCCTGGCGCTGGCCTGATGCCGGTACTGAAGCACGGGCTGGATGAGATGATGGGCAACATGTGGATACAGGATGGACGCTCTGCCACTCTGCCAGAACGTACGCAAACCGCATCGGTTGTCCCGTTAAGAAGCGTTTAATAAGAAGCCAAAGTTAACAGGCCTTATCTGGCCCGCCGGATAAGGCAATTCGTTAAAGAGTACAGGTAAGCTCGCAGCGTCTGACCCGTAAACAGCAAGCTTTCAGGCTTGATACGGCAAGGTCGAAGAGCATTTTTCGTCAGCTGTTTTCATCTTTCTCCTGGCACCAGGGACATGAACCCGGAGCCGTAATACAGGACAGAGGTCGCAGGTAAGTTTTTTTACCCGCGGAGTAAAGCAACTGACGGTTTTTTATGCTTACTGGTAAAAATGAGACGAGAGTGTCGCTGTTCCGGAACGCAAGACACGATGATGGTACGGCTCCCGAACACAGCTTTTCACACACAATTATAAAGCCTGCATATGAGGTAAAAAATGTTAAAACTCAAGGCAGAAATAAGAAAAGGAATCTTTTACCTTTTCAAAAAAATGCCCTGGTCTTACCAGGACAGAATTTATTATCTGCATAAATTTAAAAAGTTACCAAACATACACCAGCCAAAACTGTTTAATGAGAAAGTCCTGTATCGCAAATTTGTCACCGGCGACTATATGCGTTACGGCCTGCTGTCAGACAAGCTGCTGGTGCGGGACTATATCTCGCAGATGATCGGCGACGAATATCTGATCCCGCTGCTGCATGAAACGGCCGATCCCGTCACGCTGCTGGGACTGGGCTCGTTGAAAAACACCGTGGTAAAACCGAATCACGGTTCGGGAATGGTGGAAATTTTTCTGGAAGAACCCGACTGCATTCAGAAGCAGCTGTTAATCAGCCGCTGTGAAGAGTGGCTGAGTCGCGATTTCTCCCATGAAGCGCGTGAAATCCACTACCGCTATATCAAGCCGCGTATCCTGGTTGAGCAGTATGTTGGCGACGGCAAGTTTGCTGCCGTTGACTACAAGTTTCATATGTTCAACAAAAAAGACGGCACGTTTGAATATGTTTTGCAGCTGATTTATAACCGTAGCGGTAACTCACCGCTGTCGATGAACTTCTACGTTAACACGCTGAAATCGTGCTTTTACAAGATCCGCGATACCGGTTTCGACATCAGTGGCGATATGGAAACGCTGGAAAAAGCGCTGGCGCTCAGTAAAAAGCTGGCCAGTGATTTCGATTATGTTCGCGTAGACTGGTACATCAGCGAAGGGCAGATTTACTTTGGCGAGCTGACATTTACGCCGGGTGCAGGCATGGTGACCGGACTGGATCAGGGACTCGATAAGATCATGGGCGACATGTGGTTGCAGGAACGTAAACCAAAGACGCTGAAATCCGTCGGTGGTGAAACGGCGGCACTGCCAGCAGCGTTAAAGAAAATCTAAAAACAACAAGCCGCATCTTCAGAATGCGGCTTGCCGGTTTGTTAAGGCAGCGGATAATCGGCTGGCGTATGGCTCATCACATCAACAAATACGTCTTTGGTGATATGCCAAAAGTTAAGCAGATTATCCACGCTCAGGGTGATACCCAGCAGGCCGGTAACAAACCAGCATGACATGCCTATTCCTACACCGGTAAAAATGAACGCCATGCCGTTACGGCTACTCTGGCGGCACTTTACGTTAAACGTACTGGCAATAAACATCATGACTGCACTAACCAGTTCCCATCTCATCAGCACCAGGCTAGCGGTTAAGGTACCCATATCTTTAAAACTCCGACAAAACAGGCCTGGCAGTGAAAAATGGACGTCATCTGACCGGACGAAAAGGCCAGGAATGCTTTTCATCTGAACGGTTAGTAAAGGTAAGTGTGATGACGGTCACATTATAGCACCGGGTAAAGTGAGAATTGAACAGTTTTAAAGCCGGTTTTAGACGTTTTTTGTTCAGCGGTGATAAAACAATCCTGGCAGGCGCTGGCTTTACGCCTCTGTGTTAATTAACCTTTTCACAAAGTAATGTAATCGTTAATGATATTTTAACGGAAAAGGGCAGGCTATTTTTTTTGAGACAATTAATGATAATAATTGTCATTAATAAGCCATCGAGAATGAGTTGTTTATTATTTTTGCTCTGCTGACATTTTTGACAATGCCCTGCGGATAAGCATTTTATAAATCTTTTTGGTAATAACTGGATCCTTTAAGAGGAATCTCACGAACGGGAAGTTGTACCAAATGCAGATGAGTTGTAGGATTTTTGATAACTATTTTCTGCTGATTTTATTTTGCGTATCACAGGACTGTAACCCAACATTATTCGGCGCTGGCCGACAGCAGGACTACTTTTAAGCACGATAACAGGGGCCTGTATGTTTGCCAGTGGCTTTCAGGATTGAAAAGCCGTCTCTGCCTGCAGAGAACTTATCTGGCCGATTCAGTATTGCTCCTTGTGTCTGCCTGGCAAGGGAGGATGCATGAATCATGTCCATTTCGGAAAGCGCTTCAGGGCGCAACCCACAGAAAAACCACTACCGACGCTACGTAAATCGCTACGGCGGATCCATTTAATCATTATCCTGGTTTCGCTAACCTTCAGCGGTATCTCGCTTTCCCTGTTATCCGTTGTGGCGCTACGCAACTACGCGGAGAACAACTCAGAGCTGGTCGCAAAGACTATCAGCTACAGTGCTGGCTATGCGGTGGCTACGCACGATGCCACTGCGGCACAGGCTATCCTGGGGGATATCGGTACGGAAACACAGGTTGGCCAGGCCAGGATAGTGGATGCACAGCATCAGGTGCTGGCAAGCTGGTCTGCATCCGACGAGCGCTCCGCGCAGTCGTTCACGAAGGTCGTTGCCCGCTGGCTATTTCCAAAACCCGTCCATATTCCGGTGCATTATGACGGGAAAGAAGTGGGGCAGATCTGGCTGACCGGCGACGGCCGCCGCGTTATGCATTATCTGTTTCAGGCACTGACGTGGCTAAGTTGCAGTATGCTGATTTCGGCGACGCTGGCTTTTTATCTGTCGCGCCGTATGCATTCGGGCATCGTTAGCGCCTTACAGAATATCGCCTGCGTTACGCATGAAGTTCGTAAGAGACGCGCTTTTTCACTGCGCGTACCTTCTTCTTCTATTGCGGAGCTGAATAAGCTCAGCGGCGATTTTAACAGTCTGCTGGACGAGCTGGCGGACTGGCAGCGTCATTTGCAGAGTGAAAACGATACGCTGTCCCATCAGGTGCGGCACGATGCGCTCACCGGCTTACCTAACCGTACTGCCTTTGAACAGGAACTGCATAAGCAGCTCAGCGATCCGCTTACTGCCGAGCGGGTAGCCGTACTCTTTATTGATGGCGATCGCTTTAAGGAAGTGAATGACCGCTATGGGCACGCGGCTGGCGATCATGTGCTGACGGCAACCGCCCAGCGCCTGCGCGCTCGCGTGCGTAAAGGCGATCTGGTCGCCCGGCTTGGTGGCGATGAGTTTGCCATACTGCTGGTGGCGATTGACAGCGGCGAACAGGCGGGCTGCGTAGCGCAAAATCTGATTGAAGCAATGCGCGAACCTATCTGGCTGGACGACGCTACCCACGTTACCCAGTCGCTCAGCGTAGGAATAGCGCTGGCAAAAAATCACCATACGGGCGAGGCGACCATTGCCCAGGCTGATGCAGCGATGTATCACATTAAAGCGCTGGGCGGCGGCTGGTATTTTTCGCCAGCGCTATGGGAACAGCGACAGGCGACGGCAACGCTTGCCTATGAAGACAGTTAGCGACAGGCGGCACCATTAGCGGGCAGCGCATAAGCGGCGGAGGGGAACTCGCTGCAGTCAAAATAGAGGTGACGCTTCTGCGGACGGCGCATCGTATGGCGATAGGCCGTAGGCGTCTGAGAAAACTGGCGACGAAAAACGCGCGAAAAAGTTTGCTGCGAATCGTAGCCGTACTGCATCGCTATATCGAATACCGGGCGCTGTGTCTGGCGCAGCTCTTCTGCCGCCAGCGTCAGGCGACGTTCACGAATATAGTTACCCAGCGTCTGTTTGGTCACGGCGCGAAACATACGCTGTAAGTGCCATTTCGAATAGCCGGATCGGGCGGCGACCTCATCTATAGAAAGCGTTTTATCAAGATTGCTTTCAATCCAGTCGGTAAGCGTGTGAATGATATCGTCATGCATACTTTTCTTCTCCCTGGCGGCCGGTGATGAGTTAAACAAAGGCGGAAAAAAGGACATTGCCTTATCAAGGGCTGGAGTATAATTCCTCAAGTTAACTTGAGGTAAAGCGCAAAATGAAAAAAAGTCCCGCCGGTTTGAATAAACGCGAGCTCACGCCTGGCGACGTGTCGGCACGCTGCGGCGTTGCCGTTTCGACGCTGCATTTTTATGAAAGCAAAGGTTTAATTACCAGTTTCCGCAACGGCGGCAACCAGCGCCGCTATCATCGTGATGTACTCCGGCGAGTGGCGGTGATCAAAATTGCCCAGCGCATTGGTATTCCGCTTGCCACTATCGGTGAACACCTTGTGCAGTTTCCGTCAGGCAAGCGCATGTCGCCGAAAGAGTGGACGCAGCTGACGCAAAAATGGCGCGAGGAACTGGATGGGCGCATCGAAACGCTGACTCGCTTACGGGACGATCTTGACGGCTGCATCGGCTGCGGCTGCTTATCTATGGAAGACTGTCCACTGCGCAACCCGGACGATCGCCTGGGCGCGCGCGGGACTGGCGCTATCCTGCTGGAACCTGAACCTAAGTAGCGCTCTATACTGATAGCACTCACGTTTCTACAAGGAAAGGTCATGATCACGGTTCACCACCTGAACAACTCGCGTTCGCAGCGCGTTCTCTGGATGCTGGAAGAGCTTGAGACGCCCTATCAAATCAAACAGTACCAGCGCGAAGCGACCATGCTGGCGCCCGATTCGTTAAAAAAAGTCCATCCGTTAGGAAAGTCTCCGGTCATTACCGACGGTAACCGGGTCATTGCCGAATCTGGCGCAATCCTTGAATACCTGGCAGAACGCTACGACGCAGAAAATCGACTGAAACTTTCTGACGAAGAGGAGCGGCTTCAGTCTCGCTACTGGCTGCACTATGCCGAAGGTTCGTTGATGCCGCTGCTGGTGATGAAGCTGATCTTCAGCCGTATGGGACAGGCCCCGGTGCCTTGGTTACTGCGGCCCATCGGCGGGGCTTTTGGCAAGGGCGTGCAAAAAGCTTATCTGGATAAGCAGCTGGCTACCCATAGGGACTTTATTGAGCAACATCTTGCCGCCAATGAATGGTTTGCCGGAAAACAGTTCAGTATCGCTGACGTGCAGATGAGCTTTCCGCTACAGGCACTTAGCGCGCGCGGCGGCGCGGGCCGTTCACCTGCTATTCAGGCATGGCTGGAGAAAGTACAAAACCGTGCGGCCTGGCAGCGCGCGCTGCAAAAAGGCGGTGCGGTGAAGCTCGATTAGCGTATCCCGTCAAATCCCAGACTTCTCTGTTGGCTGAAATGATTGTTCACGTAACGCCGTTCGCGTTTCAGCCGCTTTGCAGCCATAAGAAAGTGCTATTTCGGTCATGCAGGCGAGATGGGTAGAGTCGTCTCTGCACAGCAGGCGCGTAAAAGAGACGAAAATATGCAAACTTAGCGGCAACAGCAGTTGAAAATATGCCCTTAAAGGCAGGATAATCGTTTGCCTTCAGAAAAGGCGCGATATATGTGCCAGGTTAAACGTTTGCTTTTTTACGATCGCCGCCTCGTTTCGAGGGGTTGTCGATCTGCGATGGCTACTCAGGGATGTGAACGTGGAAAAAACCTGTCGCCACGTATCGATAACTCATAAGAAATTTCAGGGGATCTTCATTATGTCGACTCATCATCAGACCGGCGGCTCGTTAGACGCCTGGTTTAAAATCTCTGCGCGCGGCAGTTCCGTTCGCCAGGAGATTTTGGCCGGCCTCACGACGTTCCTTGCCATGGTCTATTCGGTGATTGTTGTGCCATCCATGCTGGGCAAAGCGGGTTTTCCGCCTACTGCCGTTTTCGTTTCTACCTGCCTGGTCGCTGGCTTTGGCTCGCTGATCATGGGCCTGTGGGCCAATCTGCCGATGGCTATCGGCTGCGCTATCTCGCTGACCGCCTTTACGGCCTTTAGCCTGGTGCTGGGCCAGCATATCAGCGTGCCGGTCGCGCTGGGCGCTGTGTTCCTGATGGGCGTGCTGTTTACGCTGATCTCCGCAACCGGTATCCGCAGCTGGATTTTGCGTAACCTGCCGATGGGCGTGGCGCACGGGACGGGTGTGGGTATCGGCCTGTTCCTGCTGCTGATTGCCGCCAACGGCGTCGGGCTGGTGGTGAAAAATCCTATCCCTGGCGCGCTGCCGGTTGAGCTGGGCGATTTCGCCTCTTTCCCGGTGATGATGTCGCTGGCTGGCCTGGCGGTGATTTTCGGTCTGGAAAAGCTACGCGTGCCGGGCGGCATTCTGCTGACCATCATCGCTATTTCCGTGCTGGGGCTGATTTTTGATCCTGCCGTGAAATATCAGGGGCTGTTCGCTATGCCTTCGCTGTCTGACGCGCAGGGCCATTCGCTGGTCTTTAGCCTGGATATTCTGGGCGCGCTAAAACCTGCGGTGTTGCCAAGCGTGCTGGCGCTGGTGATGACCGCCGTGTTTGATGCGACCGGTACTATCCGTGCCGTGGCGGGACAGGCGAATTTGCTGGATAAAGACAATCAGATTATTAACGGCGGCAAAGCGCTGACGACCGATTCCGTCAGCAGCATTTTCTCTGGTCTGGTCGGTGCATCGCCTGCGGCCGTGTATATCGAATCAGCGGCGGGAACGGCGGCGGGGGGTAAAACCGGTCTTACCGCTATCGTAGTCGGCGTGCTGTTTCTACTGATTCTGTTCCTTTCGCCACTGGCTTACTTAGTGCCAGGCTACGCTACCGCGCCTGCGCTAATGTACGTTGGCCTGCTGATGCTGAGCAACGTATCAAAAATCGACTTTAGCGATTTTGTCGATGCAATGTCCGGTCTGCTGGCGGCGGTGTTTATCGTGCTGACCTGTAATATCGTGACCGGCATTATGCTGGGCTTCGGCTCGCTGGTCATTGGCCGCATCTTTGCGGGCGAATGGCGCAAGCTGAACGTTGGCACCGTGGTGATTGCCGTTGCGCTGGTCGCTTTCTACGCGGGCGGCTGGGCTATCTGATCCCTCCTGCGAGGCCGGTTTTCCGGCCTCTGTTCCAGATTTGTGCCTTTTCCTGCCCGATAACGCATTTCCGGTTTTTCAAGCTAATCCATTTTTGCTTTACTATCAGGCGGGGCATTTTTTGTCCTGAGCTGTTTCTTTATCGTTATCTGGAAGCTATGTAAGGACAACATGGAAATCTTTTTTACTATTCTAATCCTCACGCTGGTGGTGTCGCTTTCGGGCGTTGCCGCTCGCATCATTCCTTTTCAAATTCCCTTGCCGCTGGTACAGATTGCCATGGGCGCGCTGCTGGCGTGGCCGACGTTCGGTCTGCATGTCGACTTTGACCCGGAACTGTTTCTGGTTCTGTTTATTCCGCCGCTGCTGTTTGCCGACGGCTGGAAGACCCCGACCAGCGAGTTTCTGCATCACGGACGGGAAATCATCGGCCTTGCACTGGTGCTGGTGCTGATTACGGTCGTTGGTATTGGCTACCTGATTTACTGGCTGGTGCCCGGCATTCCGCTGCTGCCTGCGTTTGCGCTGGCGGCCGTGCTGTCGCCAACCGATGCCGTGGCGCTTTCCGGTATCGTCGGCGAAGGACGGATCCCGAAGAAAATCATGTCCATTTTGCAGGGCGAGGCGCTGATGAACGATGCGTCTGGCCTGGTATCGCTAAAATTTGCCGTTGCGGTAGCGATGGGCACGATGGTCTTTACCGTTTCCGGCGCGTCGCTGGAGTTTGTCAAAGTGGCCGTGGGTGGCCTGCTGGCGGGGATTGCCGTCTGCTGGCTGTATGGGAAATCGCTGCGCCTGCTCAGCCGCTGGAGCGGGGACGATCCGGCAACGCAGACGGTCTTGCTGCTGCTGCTGCCGTTCGCTTCCTATCTGATTGCCGAACACATTGGCGTTTCCGGCATTCTGGCCGCCGTGGCGGCAGGCATGACCATTACGCGTTCCGGCATTATCCGCCAGGCACCGCTGGCCATGCGCCTCCGCGCTAACAGCGTCTGGCAAATGCTGGAATTTGTCTTTAACGGCATGGTGTTCTTGATGCTGGGTCTGCAGCTGCCGGACATCCTACAAATCTCCGTTAGCCAGGCCGAAGCCGATCCTAACGTTGACTTGTGGATGCTGGTGCTTTCCGTGGTGCTGATTTATGCCGCGCTGATGGTCGTACGTTTCGCCTGGCTGTGGACCATGCGACTGATTAGCCAGCGCCTGCTGAAAAAAAGGCCGATGGAGTTTACCAGCTACAGCCTGCGTGAGCTGCTTATCGCCTCTTTTGCTGGCGTACGCGGCGCGATTACGCTGGCCGGTGTCCTGTCGATTCCGCTGTTTCTGCCGACAGGCCACGCTTTCCCGGCGCGCTATGAACTGGTGTTTCTGGCGACGGGCGTGATCCTCTTCTCGCTGCTGGTTGGCGTGGTGATCCTGCCGCTGCTGCTGCGCGGCGTAGCCGGGCATGATAAAACGGCGTATCGCCATGAAATGCAGATGGCGCGCGCGGTCATGGCCGAAACCGCTATCGACAGCCTGTATAAAATGGAAGAGCGGCTGGTTGCGGATACCGAAGAAAATATCGATCCGGAACTGGTGAAAGAGGTGAGTTCGCGGGTGATTGGCAACATGCGCCGTCGCGTTGATGGCAAAGCCGATCTGGAGCGTGCACTCTACGCGGAAAACCTTGAGCGCCGCTTCCGCCTGACTGCACTGCGCGCCGAGCGCGGCGAGCTGTATCATCTGCGCGCTACGCAGAAGATCAGCAACGAAACCATGCAGAAGATGCTGCACGATCTCGATCTGCTGGAAACGCTGCTGATAGAGAAAGAAGAGTAACCCCAGGGCCGTGAGCCGTATGGCTCGCGGCTTTTATCGTCGTACTCCCCAGGCAGACCCTATTTTTCTTTGATCGTTGCCCGGTTCTTTTGCCACCAGCGAATCCTTCCCGGTTCAGTAAGAGGAAAGTTTTTAACCAGAATATCACTCTGATGAACTGCCACAATCTCCGTAGGTTGCAACATGGTGGTAATCACATAGAGCCAAATCGCGACGACAAAGGCAGGGAAAATCAACTTAATCGGCTTCACTTTTTACTTCCTGTAAGGGGGATTGGGGCGTCACTGCCCTTCATGGCTGACTATTTTAACTGTTTGTTTTTTGAGCGCCATTGCGTATTTAAACCGCCAGGCGGCTTTTTTAAAAGGGTTGATACCTGAAAGGTATCTCCTGAATTGAAATTCAGCCCCATAGACCGTTGTGGAACAATGACGATTCACTTACGGAGGGGCTATGGAAAACAGACATC
>Ga0153982_1000116_pt1 | contig 21103 bp, 20 predicted proteins | sample TSGA066MetaG_FD_104743 | JGI IMG/M metagenome (GOLD analysis project Ga0153982, IMG submission 104743) | Attine ant fungus gardens microbial communities from Georgia, USA - TSGA066 MetaG | ecosystem: Host-associated > Fungi > Mycelium > Unclassified | place: USA: Georgia, Alexander Wildlife...
ATTATAAATATAAAAATAATCAATGAAAATAAGATAGATATAATATTTCGTGCAGTTATAGAAACTGTAGAAGAATCTATTATTAGCTCTCTTCTTCACAGCACTGAAACAACAGGTAGAGATGGGAATAGAAGAGAATCATTAAATAAATATATTGATTTTATACTTAAATAATCCCTAGCAATTCTTTAATAAATATGTTAAAATATAAAGTCGTTTAAATTAAAATAATTAATTTTTTATTTTTTATAATTTTAAAGGAGAGATGAATGAAAATAGGATTTGATCATAATAAGTATCTTGAAGAACAATCAAAATATATTCTAGAAAGAGTAAATAATTTTGATAAATTATACCTTGAATTTGGAGGAAAACTTTTGTTTGACCTTCATGCCAAAAGAGTTCTTCCTGGTTTTGATGAAAATGCTAAAATAAAACTGCTACACAGACTAAAAGAAAAGGTTGAGATTGTTATCTGTGTATACTCTGGAGATATAGAAAGAAATAAAATCAGAGGAGACTTTGGAATTACTTATGATATGGATGTCTTCAGATTAATAGATGACCTTAGAGAATACCAATTAGCAGTAAACAGTGTAGTTATCACAAGATATGATGATCAACCTGCTACAACTCTATTTATAAATAAATTAGAGCGTAGAGGTATCAAAGTATACAAGCATAGGTCAACTAAAGGTTATCCTACAGATATAGATACAATTGTCAGTGATGAAGGTTATGGAAAAAATCCTTATATAGAAACAACTAAACCAATAGTTGTTGTAACTGCTCCTGGCCCTGGAAGTGGAAAACTTGCCACTTGTCTAAGTCAGCTTTATCATGAGTACAAAAGAGGAACTTTTGCTGGATATTCAAAATTTGAAACTTTCCCTGTATGGAATGTCCCTCTTAAGCACCCATTAAATATAGCATATGAAGCAGCTACTGTAGATCTTAAAGATGTAAATATGATTGATCCTTTCCATCTAGAAGCTTATGGAGAAACAGCTATAAACTACAATCGTGATATTGAAGCTTTTCCTCTATTAAAAAGAATAATAGAAAAAATAACAGGAAAAGAATCTATGTATAAATCTCCTACAGATATGGGAGTAAACAGAGTAGGGTATGGAATAATTGATGATGATGTTGTAAAAGAAGCTTCTAAACAAGAAATAATAAGAAGATATTTTAAAACTGGCTGTGAATATAAAAAAGGTTATGTAGATAAAGAAACTTTTCAGAGAACACAGATGATAATGGAATCTTTAAATTTAAAAGAAGAAGATAGAAAAGTAGTATCTGTAGCTAGAGAAAGATTAACTAAATTAAAAACTGAGCATAATGATAAAAATGGTATTTGTTCTGCTATTGCCATAGAACTTTCTGATGGTACTATTGTTACTGGAAAAAAATCAGCTTTAATGGATGCTGCCTCTGCTGCTATTCTTAATGCTATTAAGCATTTTGCAAATATAAATGATGAGATACTTCTTATATCTCCTGTTATACTTGAACCAATTATCAATTTAAAATCTAAAACTTTTAAAAGTAAAAATATAGCTCTTGATTGTGAAGAAATACTAATAGCTTTAAGTATTTCTGCAGCAACTAATCCAATGGCTCAAGTGGCTATGGATAAAATACATATGTTGAAGGGAGCTCAAGCCCATAGTACAAATATACTTGGCAGAAATGATGAACAAACTTTAAGAAAGTTAGGTATTGATCTTACTTGTGATCAAGTATTTCCAACAGAAAATCTTTATTATAACATTTAAATAAATTTAAAGGTATAATCTATATGGATTATACCTTTTTTATTTTTTTAAGATATTGCAACTGTCCTATGACAAAATGCAAAGAAAGATTACTTGTAGTCAAATTAAGTATATGCTATATTTAATATTACATACATCAGTGAATTACAAGTATTAAGGGGGAAAGATGAATGATAAGTAAGGAAAAAGCATATTTTTTAGTAGTAGTTTTAGGTATTGTAACATTAATAATCATTTTTTTGATTTCAAAATTTATGTCCAAAATCTTTGAAAATAAAAGCTATCCAAAGGATAATTTAGTTGAAATATTATTTACTTCTTCTAATGAAAAAAAGATAAATAAGGGGATTTTAAAAAAATCTTACACTGGAAAAAATAACTCCACACTGCAAATATATGAAAATGCCATTGTTATTTTAAGAAAAGATATAGAGAAAATTTATTATTTTCCTGAAATAGCTCTAATTACTTCTTTTATAATAATGAACAACTGGGGAAAGGTATATGGCTATGGATATCATTTTTATAATGATAAGGAAGGTCTTATTGAAACTATAACTAGCAGTGAAAAAAATATTGGTAGTGATACTTCTTCACATACAAGCTTTAAAAACTTAGATGATTTTGAAATAGAATTATTAAAAAATAATACCTGGGTGTTAGACATACAATGTTTAAAACCACATGATGGAAAATTTAAACTTCCTTATGCTGCTATTGACAAAGCCTTTAAACGTAGAAATGAATTACTAAAAACAACAATTTAAATTTAAAAGAAGCGGTTTTACCCGCTTCTTTTAATATTTTTTATAAAGCTATCTCTAGTTTTTTTACCTCATTACATTTTATTTTTATAAAATGTAGAAAGTCTGCATAATCACCTGAATAAAACCCACTCTTTTTCAGTATAATTCCATTAGTTTTACCAATTGTCAAAATACAAATACCCTTTAAATTATAAATTGAAGTTATATCTTCATAATCAAAATACTCTTTATTTTTACCTATCTTCACTATTATTTTATCAGTAAACTCCACTTCTGTTTCTAAAATTCCTTCTTCATCTAATGAATTTTTATATAAAATTTCACTCTCTAAACTATAAAGGAAATTCATCAAGAAAAGAAGAATAATCATTCCAAACATACAAAGAACAAATTTTATATTTACTAAATCAAATTTACTAGCTATAAACAGGCAGAATACAGTACTTACAATAAGAAATATTATTCCTGTATGAAGATACCTGTATTTATAATATTTTACAAACTCCCTAAACATCTGCTGGGTATAAATATATTTATTTTTAAATTCCATTTTTACCCCTCCTCCTGCTTTTTGTACAAAGTACTTATTTACATTATTATTCTAGAATAGTTTGGAATTTCTTCTTTTTTTACAATTTTATATAAAAAAACTGACTCATCACATATTTTAGCTTTCAGTCAGTTTTTTATTTATTATTTAGTTGAAAATAATATCTTATCTCCAACTTTTAGTATTACATCTCCTTTTGGAGTTATATCTTCATCTCCACGCCTTATGGAAATAATATGCATACTTTTTGGCAGCTGAAGATCTTTTATCTTTTTATTCACATATTCTGAACGCTTATCAAGATAAAGTTTTTTTATAGAGAGCTCTTCCAGTTCTTCTAAATCTATTTCATTAGCTTTATCATCTGTAGCTTCTTCTACAAGTCCTAAATATTTTGCAAGAGGCTTCAATGTCATTCCTTGTATCAATACTGAAAATACTACTAAGTAAAATACCATATTGAATATCCCTTGTGAATTATCTATTCCAGCTGTAATGGCTGTTGTAGAAAATATGATTGGAACAGCCCCTTTCAAACCAGCCCATGACATAAAGAATTTTTCTTTGTTATTATAATTAAATGGTGCCATCAAAGAAAATACAACTATTGTTCTTGCCACAATTGTTATCATTATTGCAAGGATACTTCCTGCTATCATTACTACCTTCAACTGACTTGGAAAAACAAGAAGTCCAAGAATAATAAACATTGTTATCTGCATTAACCATGAAGCTACTCTCATATTTCTAATAGTATTCATTCTGAAATCAAATCTTTCATTTCCTACTATTATTCCCATAAGATATATTGCAAGAAAACCATTTCCTCCAATAAGATTAGTTGCTGAAAAACATATAAACAATACAGCTATCATATGTATAGTAAGAAATTCTTCTCTTTCAATCCGAAGTATTCGTCCCATGGGAAGAGTTATTTTTCCAAATAATACTCCCATAAGTGCTCCAACTATTATTTGCTGAATAAGGAATAAGATACTCATAAAGATATTTGAATCTCCAGCCTGAAACATAGATAAAACAAAGAGAATAAGAGCATAGGCCATAGGGTCATTACTTCCCGATTCTATCTCTATGACTGTCCTTATTCTTTTTTTCAGATTAGATCCCCCCAACATAGATATAACTGCTGCTGCATCAGTTGATGATACTATTGCTCCAAAAAGAAAAGCTTCTTTTAGAGTAAAATCTGTTATCATATATGCTGCAAAAGCTGCCAATACTGCTGTAAGGAAAACTCCTACTGTTGCTAATATCCCACTGGGGTAAAGTGCCATCATGGCATCTGATTTTTTTGTCTCTAATGCTCCTGCAAAAAGAATAAATAACAATGCAAAGTTCCCTATATTTTGGGTCAATTTTGCATCATCAAACTCTATTTTTCCAATTCCTTCTGACCCTGCTGCCATTCCTATAAAAAGGAACATTATAAGCAAGGGTACCTGTACTTTTTTCGTCACTCTTATTGAGAGTAAACTTATTAATAACAAAATCCCACATACTAAAATTTTATAATCCATACTTCAACTCCTTTCGCTTAAAAGGTTTATACCATATTTTATAATATATTTAAAAAACATACAACTTAATTTCCTTTATAAACAAAATTACTTGAAAACAGTACGAAAAACGAACTTTATTACTTCTTTTTAAAGGTAATACTAAAAATGACAGCAAATATTAAACTTGGCATTATCCATGCAAGTCCAAAAGTTTGCAATGGAAGCTTTACATATATTCTATTCAAGAATTGAAGGTTTATTCCAAGAGTCTGTGTCATTTCAAAAAAACCCACTATCCCTGCTCCTATTACAGCTCCAAGATAAGTTTTATCTGCTGAAATATATTTTTTTAAACAATTAAGTAGTATTAAAACTATTGCTATTGGATAAAGAAATGTAAGTATTGGAGCTGAAACTTTCACTATTGCATCTACTCCAAATCCAGCAAAAATAAAGCTCAATATAACTGTTCCAGTAATTATTTTCTCATAAGAAATTTTCAAAAAACTGCTGAAATAATCTCCTACTGTGGCAGTAAGACCTATTGCTGTTGTTAGACATGCACCTGCTACACATATTCCCAAAGCTAGATTTCCTTCTTTTCCTAATAATTTATTTACTATATCTGTAAGAAGCTGAGTAGTTCCTGCACTATGTAGTACTCCATAAGATGTAGCGCCTATATACAAGAGTCCTCCATATACAATTGAAAGCCCACAGATAGCTATCATACTTGAATTGCTTAAAAAACTCATTTCCTGCTTTACAGTAAGATTTCTACCATTTCTGATAGCTTTCAATATTATACTTGAAAATATTATAGCTGCAAGAGTATCCATTGTCTGATATCCATTATAAAACCCATATCTAAATGTATTATTAATGTCTTTAGCTACTGGTTCTCCTATTGGAAAGAATACTCCTTTTACAATTATAATTGCTAATATTATTAATAACACTGGTGTAAGAATCTTTCCAATTCTTTCTATAACTGCATTAGCTTTTATAGAGAATAAAAATACAATTATAAAATAACAAGCTAAAAAGCCATATTTATATAGATTTTCATTTCCATTATTTATATGAGGAAGAAGCATTAATTCAAAAGCTGTAGCCCCAGTTCTAGGAATAGCAAGAAAAGGTCCAATAGCTAAAATTAAAACAATATTAAATATTTTACTAAATAGAGGTGATACTTTATCAGCAAAATTATCCAATTCTTTTCCTGCTAATGTTGATGACAATATAGCAAGGAGAGGAAATCCTATTCCAGTTATAAAAAATCCTGCTGCAGCTGACATCCATTTATCTCCTACTACATATCCAACCATAGGAGGAAATATTAGATTTCCTGCTCCAAATAACATTGCAAATAAAGCAAATCCTGTTAATATAACATCTTTTTTCTTATAAATATGAATCACTCCAATCTTTAAAATTATCTTATTCATAAAAATAGTATGCCTTAAAAGGAATCTCTCTTTCCTTATTATTTTAAGGCATACTATTTATTTTTTAGTTATTAAATTGTAACATTTTTTTTAAAAAAATATCAATGTTTTTTAAAAAAACTAAATATTACCCCTCCTAATACTCCAGGAAGTACCCAAGATAACCCAAAACTTTCTAAAGGAAGTTTCGAATAAATAGTATCAAGCAATTCAATATTAATTCCCATTGCCTGCATAGCTTCATAAGCACTTATTATTCCAGTTCCTATAACAGTTCCTACATACACATTATCATTCTTTATCATATTTTTCATAAAATTCAAAAAAATCAGAGCAATAGATATTGGATAAATAAATACTAAAACAGGTACTGCCAATTTAACTATAACATCTACTCCAAAACTTGCAAAAATAAAACTTATTATCACTGTAAGTATTACTATTTTTTCATATGATACTTTTAAAAGTTCACTGAAATAATCTCCCACTGTTGCAGTAAGTCCAATAGCAGTAGTAAGACAGGCACCTGCCACACATATTCCAAGTATAACTTTTCCTATTTTTCCTAAAAGTAGAACTACCACAGTAGAAAGAAGTTCTGTACTCCCTATTCCTTGTGTTAATACTCCAGTTGCTGTTCCACCAATATATACAAGTCCTCCATATACTATTGTAAGACCTCCAATAGCTATAAAACTTGCTTTTATTAAAAATGAAAATTCTGCTTTTGCATCAAGATTTCTTCCTTTTCTTATTGATTTTAATATAATTTCTGAAAACACTATTGCTGCAAGAGTATCCATTGTCTGGTATCCATTAAGAAAACCATATTTAAATGGTGTTGCTGCTTCCATTGCTTTAGGCTCCCCTAGTGGAGAGAATACCCCTTTAAATATTATTATTGCTAATACTGCAAGAAGTACTGGTGTAAGAATAGCTCCCACTCTATCAACAACTTTACTTGACTTCAATGAAAATAAAATAGTTACTGCAAAAAATATTGTTAGAAAACCAAATTTATATATTTGAAAATTTTCTATATTTTGGGGAACCATCATTTCAAAAGCTGTAGCTCCTGTCCTTGGTAAAGCCAAAAAAGGACCAATGGATAAAATAAGTGCTATATTAAATATTTTACTGAATAGAGGTGAAACTCTTGTAGCAAAACTATCCAGATCCTTTCCTGCTACTGCTGCTGCTATTATTGCTAAAAGTGGGAATCCAGCTCCTGTTAGGATAAATCCTGTAGCTGAGGCTATCCAGTTATTTCCATTGGTAAATCCTACTACTGGCGGAAATATTAGATTTCCTGCTCCAAACAGCATTGCAAACAAAGCAAATCCTGTCAATATAACATCTTTCTTTTTATACATCTTTTCCTCCTAAAAAATATTTATACCATTATCTCTATATTAAAACTTTAAATTATTACCTTCAAGTTTGCCATTTAGACTTAAGGACCAATAACTGTACTAACAAAAATTATATCAATATTTTCATTGCATGTCAATATAGTAATATCAACAGACTATTTTTTTAGTATAAAATTCATATATAATTTTTACTGCCTGTATAGTGTTTCTTTAAATAATCCCTATATATTAATATTGAAATTTATTGTATAATAGTAAATAAAATATATCTTTAAGGAGGAAAAATTATGTCAGTACTATTTATTAACTATCCTAAATGCAGCACTTGCATCAATGCTAGAAAGTGGCTTGAAGAAAATAAGATAAAATTTACAAGCAGACATATTGTTGAGGATAATCCAAAAGAAGAGGAATTAAAAAAATATATAAAATTAAGTGGACTTCCTGTAAAAAAATTCTTTAATACAAGTGGCATACTATATAGAGAAATGAATTTAAAAGAAAAAACTGCTTCAGCTACTGATGATGAAATGATTAAAATACTTGCTACAAATGGTATGCTTATAAAAAGACCTTTAGTAGTAACTGATAATGGTGTTTTAGTTGGTTTCAAAGCTGATAAATGGAAAGATTTTTTTAATAAATAAAAATATGAACTTCTTGGGAGGAAGGCTATGAATCTTAAAAAATTAGCATTTTCTTTTATTTCTATTATTTTTTTATTATCTGGATGTAGCAATATTCAATCTAATCCAAACAATAAATATGAACTTATTGTTATTCATTTAAATGATGTACATGGAAGAGCTGAAGAAGGAAAATATGATGGAATGGGGTATCCTAAAGTAGCTTCTATCCTCAATGAATATAGACAAATTTTTGGAAAAGAAAATGTCCTTTATCTAGATGCAGGTGATAATACTCATGGAACTACTTTTGCAACACTTGAAAAAGGAGAATCTATGATAAATCTCTCAAATGAGATGAAACTTGATGCTATGACTTTGGGAAATCATGATTTTAATTATGGGATGGAACAATTATTTAAACTAGAAGATATGGCAGATTTTAAATTTCTTACTACCAATATATTAACTAAGGATGGAAAATCTTTTGGTAGTAAATATCTTATAAAGAAAATAAGAGGTATTAAAGTAGGAATATTCGGTTTAACTACTCCTGAAACTGTATATAAAGCTAATCCACAAATAGTTAAAAATTTAATTTTTGCAGACCCAATAGATACTGCTAAAAAAGTGACTGAAGAGCTTAAAAAGGAAAATGTACAATTCATCATTGCTGTCACACACCTTGGTGATGATCCTGCTACAAAATATAAATGGCAAAGTATAGGTCTGGCTGAATCTGTTCCAGAAATCAATCTTATTATTGATGGACATAGCCACACAGCTTTAAAAGATAAAACTGTTGTTAATGGTGTGACTATTGTACAAACAGGTGAATATAATAAAAATGTTGGTATTGTAAAAATAGATTTTGATGAACTTGCTTATGGTGAAAAAGCTATCTATCCTGTTCTTTTATCTAAAGATGAAGTAAACAGTGAAAATGATCTATCTGTAAAAATGGAATTAAATGAAGAATTTATAGCTAAAGATGATAAAAAAATAGCAACATTAATATTTAATATTAAAGAAGAGCAACAGAAAATAATATCAGAAATAATTGGTAAGACTCCTGTCTTGTTAGAAGCAAGCAGAGAAATAGTAAGAACAAGTGAAACTAATCTAGGAAACCTTATTACAGATGCTATGCTTGAAAAAAGTGAAGCTGATATAGCTATTACAAGTGGTGGAAGTATAAGAAGTTCTATTGGAATTGGAAATATAACAATTGAAAATATTATAAATGTTCTTCCTTTTGGAAACTATGTTATAGTAAAAGAGCTCACTGGAAAGCAAGTATGGGATATGTTTGAAAATGGATTTAGCAAATATCCTGAAACTGATGGAAGATTTCCTCAATTCTCTGGTGTTGCAGTTACTTTCAATTCTAAAAAACCAGCTGGTAAAAGAGTAGAAAAAATAACTCTAAAAAATGAAGAATCACTTGATTTAAATACAATATATAAAGTAGCTAGTGATGATTATATTGCTGTGGGCGGAGATGAATATAATATGTTTATTAATGCTAAAGAAATAGCTAATTACCCTGCTCTTACAGAAATAGTTGTAGAAAATATTAAGAAAAATGGTGTAACTAATCTAACAACAGACAATAGGTTAATAAAAAAATAGTATTTCCAAATAAGAAGTCCCTTTGTAGTAATATACAAAGGGATTTTTTAATTTATTTCTAATATTTTTGATTGTCTAATTTACTATTTCCCAAATTTCATTTTTTATCATTTTCTTTCACATATTTTTCTATTCTTTCTGCTGCTTCTTTCAGTTTAGATATATCCACTGTAAGTGATATTCTAAAATATTTTTCTGCTCCAAAAGATATTCCTGGAACTACTGCTACCTTCACTCTTTTTAACATATCCATCGCAAAATCAAAGGAATTTAATTCTGAAACTCCTGAATAGTCTGCAAATATATAGAATGCTCCCTTTGGTTCAACTATATTAAACCCTAACCCTATCAAGACACTTTTCATATATAGTGTTCTTTCTTTATATATATTCATAAGTTCTTTTCTATCTTCAAATTTTTCCAATGCTGTTTCTGCTGCTGCAATGGATAAAGCCATTGGAGAGCTCAATGTATATAAAGTGGTATTCAAAAAGTATCTTCTGTATTCAAGTGGAAAAATAGTATATCCTATCCTCCATCCTGTCATTGAATGTGATTTTGAGAATCCATTTATTATGATAAGTTTATCTTTTATTTTTTCAAAAGAACTGAAAGAATGAAAATCATAAAATGAAAGTTCACTGTATATTTCATCTGATATGAGAAATATATCTTTTTTTTCTATAAAATCTGCTATTATATTCATCTCTTCTAAAGTTAATACATTTCCTGTAGGATTACAGGGATTGCTTAAAAGCAAAACTTTTGTTTTATTGGAATAATTTTCTTTCAACAACTCTGATGTTATTTTAAACCCTGTTTTTGTTGTATCCATAAATACAGTTTCAGCACAGCATAAACTTATCATTGGTGGATATCCTGGATAAAAAGGCACTGGTATCATCACTTCATCTCCTGAATTCAAAATTGTTCTCAAACATGATGATAAAGCTTCTGATGCTCCAACATTTATGATTACATTATCCATTGTATAATTGGAATTATATTTTCTATTATAATAATTTGCTACTAATGATCTGATTTTTTCCCCACCACCAGTAGGAGGATACCTCAGTTGATGTTCTTCTCCATATTTCAATGTCTCTGTTATCAGTTCTTTTGGAGAAGGGATATCTGGCTCTCCTATTGTTAGATCTATTGCATCTGAATATTTTCTTGATTCTTCATTGAGCGCTCTGATAAGGGAGTATTGAAGTTTTGATACTTCTTTGTTTATCTCCATCTTTCCCTCCTATTTTCTCAAGTCATCTACTAGCTGTGTCTTTCCTAATGTTTTTTCATCTACATTTTTTATTACTCTGGCAGGATTTCCTGTAACCACTGCTCCAGCAGGTACATCTTCAAGAACTACTGCTCCTGCTCCTACTACTGCACCCATACCTATTCTTACCCCTTCTATGATTACAGCATTGGCCCCTACAAGTACTCCATCTTCTATTATTACTGGCTTAGCTGAAGGTGGTTCTACTACTCCTGCAAGTACTGCTCCTGCTCCTATATGACAATTTTTTCCAACTGTAGCTCTGCCACCTAGTACAGCCCCCATATCTATCATAGTATTATCTCCTATTACTGCTCCTATATTTATCACAGATCCCATCATAACAACAGCATTATTTCCAATAGTTACTTTATCTCTTATGATAGCTCCAGGCTCTATTCTTGCATTTATATTTCTATAGTCTAAAGTTGGTACTCCTGAATTTCTTCTGTCATTTTCAATGTAGTAATCTTTTATATTATCACTATATTTTTCCAGCACTCTATTTATCTCATCTGATTCTCCTATCAATATATACGAACCATTTCCTCTAAAAATCTGTGCTGAAGTTTCAATATCATCTATATCGCCATTTATATATGCTTTTACTGGTGTTCTTTTTTGTGAATTTTTTATAAAAGCTATTATCTCTTCTGCTGTATTTAAGTTTGTCATCTTTCCTCCTGATTTTCAAAAATATCTCTCATAGTATATATCCCTGCTTCTTTCTCAATAAGAAATTCAGCTGCTCTTAAAGCTCCCATAGCAAATATCTTTTTAGACATTGCAGTGTGTTTTATTTCTATAACTTCATCTTCTCCACAGAAAAGAACTGAATGTTCTCCAACAATAGTTCCGCCTCTCAAAGAATGGATTCCTATCTCATTTTTTTCTCTTTTCCTGTTTCCTTCTCTTCCATACTGTTCTTTCATGATTTCTGGACAGCTTTTCTCTATAGTTTCAATTAAAGTTTTAGCTGTTCCACTTGGAGAATCAATCTTTTTATTATGATGTTTCTCTATTACTTCTATATCATAATTTTTATATAGAATTGGTACTATTCTTTCAAGAATATCGTTTAAAAGATTCACTCCTAAAGACATATTTGAAGAGAGAAACACAGGTATTTCTTTAGCTGTTTCCTTTATCTTCTCCAACATTTCATTTGAATATCCAGTAGTTGCAATAACTAGAGGTATTCTTTTCTCTTTTGAATAATCCAAAAGAGAATTCAGCCTTGAATAATGAGAGAAATCTACTATTACATCTCCAGCTTCAACAGTTAGTTCATCTGCAAAACCTGTTATACTTATATTCTCATTGTTTTCTGCTGTTTCTTTTATCACCTTTCCCATTACTCCAGTTCCATGTATTATCATTTCCATCCTGTCACCTCATGAGCAGTTAATATATTTATCAATTTTATTCTGTTCGATTCCTCCATTGCTCCCAATGGAAGCCTACAGTTTCCTATTTCATATCCAAGAAAATTCATTGCCTCTTTTATTGGAACTGGATTTGTTTCAAGAAACAGAGCATTTACAAGATTGTTATATTTCAATTGTAATTCTCTTGCTTTCTTTACTTCTCCATTTAAAAATGAAACTACCATTTCATGACTTATATCAGGAATTATATTGGCTACTACAGAAATAACTCCTTTCCCTCCTAATGAAAGAACTGGGACTATCATATCATCATTCCCTGAATAAATATCAAGTTCTGGTATCTCTCTTGCTATTTCTGCAATATACGAGATATTTCCACTAGCTTCTTTTAGAGCTGTAATATTTTTTATCTGTGCAAGTTTTTTTAAAAGAGGAATAGAAAGATTTACTCCTGTTCTTGAAGGTACATTGTATAGGATAACAGGAATATTTACTGTTTCTGCTATTGTTTTATAATGTTCATATATTCCATTTTCATTCCCTTTATTATAATAGGGAGTAACTACTAAAACTCCATCTGCCCCAGCTTTTTCTGCACTTTTACTGAATTTAGCAGCATGTCTGGTATCATTTGATCCAGTTCCTGCTATTACAGGCATCCTGTTATCTATTATATTTACTGTAAATTCTATTATTGAAAGCTTTTCTTCATCAGTAAGAGTACTTCCTTCACCAGTGGTTCCTGTCACTATTATTGCATCTGTATGATTCAAAAGATGAAATTCAAGTATTTCTCTAAGCCTTGAATAATTTATTTCATTATTTTCATCAAAAGGAGTTATGAGGGCAACTCCTGAACCTGTAAATAATTTCATTTATTTCCTCCTATGTTACATTCCTCTAAAAAGTTCTGCTATTTGAATAGCATTTGTTGCTGCTCCTTTTCTTATATTATCAGCAACTACCCATAAATTTATTCCTTTTTCTGTGCTGAAATCTCTTCTTACTCTCCCTACAAGTACTTTATCTTGTCCAGTAGCATCAGCAGCCAGTGGATAGTGATTAGAATTTACATCATCTACAAGTATCATTCCAGTAAAAGATCCAAAGGCTTCTTTTACTTCTTCTAAATCAAAATCTTTTTCTAATTCCACAGTAATAGATACTGAATGAGAATTCATCACTGGAACTCTTACACATGTAGCTGTTACAGATAAATCTGGTATCCCTAATATTTTTCTTGTTTCATCTATCATTTTTATCTCTTCTTTTGTGTATCCATTCTCCAGAAATTTATCTATATGAGGAAGGCAGTTATTAATTATTGAATGTGGATAAGTTTTTGGTCCTTCTCCTTTAAGTCCATTTTCTAAATCTTCAATTCCTTTATGACCACTTCCAGATACAGCCTGATAAGTACTGTAGATAACTCTTTTTAAACCATACTTTTCTTCTAATACTTTTAAAGGAAGCATACATTGAATAGTTGAACAATTAGGATTTGCAATTATCCCACTATTCTTAAATGCTGCTTCAGGATTTACTTCTGGTACTATAAGAGGAACCCCTTGTTCCATTCTCCATGCAGATGAATTATCCACAACTAGTACTCCTTTTTCCACAGCTACTGGAGCAAACTTTTTACTTATATCTCCTCCAGCAGAAAATAAAGCAATATCTATATCTTTGTCAAAACTATTTTCTGTAAGTTCTTCCACTGTATATTCATTATTTCTAAAGATTACTTTATTCCCTGCACTTCTCTTTGAAGCAAAAAGATAAAGTGCTGTTATATCAAGATCTCTTTCTTCTAACACTTTTAAAAATGTTTTTCCTACTAATCCAGTAGCTCCCACTATAGCAATTTTCATTATTTCCTCCTAAAGTTCAAACTCCATAGCAGCTGATTCTACAGCTTTATTTATCAGATTTCTATCTATACTGCATGATATACTTATTTCAGAAGTAGTTACCTGATAAAATTCCACTCCAGCATTACTCAATGCTGAGAAGAATCTTCCTACAATTCCTGAATTATTTATCATTCCAATTCCTACTACTGATATCATTCCCAGATTATCCTGATACTCTATCTCAATTTCTGGATATCTATTTTTTATCTGCTCTACTACTTGATTCAATAAATATTTTTCTCCAAGAGTACAGCTGAATGATATATCTGTTTTTCTATTTCTATCTATATTCTGTGTAATCATATTTATATTCAATCCACAATTATTTATTGTTGAAAATATCTCTGCTATTTTTTCTGCCGAATAATCTATATTTGAAATTGTAGTTACAATTATCTCAGCTGCTATACTCAATCCTGTTACTAATTTCTCTTCTAGAGCACTATCTTTTTCCATGATATATGTTCCTCCTGCTTCACTTAAACTTCTTCCTACAAAAATTGGTATATTAAATTTCTTTCCTAATTCTACTGCTCTTGTTTCCATAACTCCTGCACCAAGATGTGCCATCTCCATCATCTCCTCATATGAAATCTTATCTAGTAATTTTGCATCTGTATATCTTCTAGGGTCTACACTATATATCCCTTCTACATCTGTATATATTCTGCATTCACATCCTAATGCAGCAGCCAGTGCCACTGCACTTGTATCTGACCCTCCTCTTCCCAATGTTGTTATATCTCCATTTTCATTAACTCCTTGAAAGCCAGTTACTATAACTATTTTTCCATCTTTCAGGTGAGTCTCTATTCTTTCTACATCTATACTTTTTATTTTGCTTTTTGTATGCACTCCCATTGTTTTTACATTAGCCTGTACTCCTGTAAGAGATACTGCCTTTTCTCCATCTGCATTCAATGCTATGGAAAGAAGTGTAACTGTCTGCTGTTCACCTGTTGAAAGAAGAGAATCAAGTTCCCTTTGATCAGGATTTGAAGAAATTTCATTTGCCATCTTTATTAAAGCATCTGTTGTCTTACCCATTGCTGAAGCAACAACAACAATTTCATCATACTTTTCTTTCTTCAGCTTACTGATGTATTCAGAAATTGCCTTTATTTTTTCTATTGTTGCTACACTTGAACCACCATACTTTAATACTGTTCTCATAAAAAAATCTCCTTTTAAAATATTTTGTAATAAAAAAACCAGCAGATTGCAATCCGCTGGTCAGTATTCATCACAAAAAAATTAAAATAAAAAATTATTAAAATTTCCCATTAGAAAAAAGACTCAACAGAAAGCACAACATTGGTTACCCAATGACAGTTATACAGATATTATCTGCATTCCCAAAATTGATTTGTCTGCCTCACAAAATCAAAATTTCGGCAATCTTCCCTTTTACCATACTTCATAGCTGGCTAGCTCCATACAGTTACTCTTGTCAATTGCTCCTCAATCTGTTTATTTATTTAAGTGAGATTTTACAACACAATTTAAAATTTTAATAATTCAAAAAATATATTTATAAAATATATAAATTATATTATTATTTTTTCATAAATTGCTATATACTTTTTTAAATATAACTTAAATAGTTTTGATAGAGGTGCATGGAACATCAGTAAAAATATTTAGTCTGGCAGACTTTGAGATATTTTGAAAGGGAACTTTGCCGAAATGGAGATATCAGCCTGATATCTTTGTTGGCAGTATGAATAATATTCATATTGTTGTCATTGATTTTTATCAATGGAGTGCTGTCTGAAAAATAGATTTTTTGATATTTTTTTATTGTCAAAAATTTTTATCACAGCTTTCATAACTGTGATTTTTTTTATTATATAACTTGGAGGGTGAAAAATGGATTTACAAAATATTTTTTTTGATGGTATAGAAAATTCTGAACAATGGCTCATTGAAGCAAGAAGAAAACTTCATCAGCATCCTGAACTTGATTTTAATTTACCTGAAACTACTGGTATAATATGCCAATATCTTGATGAAATAGAAGTTCCATACAAAACAGGTATTGGAGAAAGTGGTATAGTTGCTGAGCTTACAGGTAAAAATAGTAATGTCACAATAGCATTGAGAGCTGATATGGATGCCCTTCCTATTCTTGAAAATACAGGATGTGAATACTCATCAAAAAATATAGGCCAAATGCATGCTTGTGGTCATGATGTCCATACTTCTATTCTTTTAGGTACTGCTAAAATTTTCGCTGCTAAAAAAGAAGAACTTCCATGTAATGTACGATTTATATTCCAACCTGCTGAAGAAACTACTGGTGGAGCTGTCCCAATGATAAAAGATGGTGTGCTTGAAGGAGTAAATTGTATATTCGGCTTACATGTTGATCCTTCTACAGAAGCAGGAAAAATAGCTGTTAAATATGGAGCAATGAACGCCTCAGCTACAGATGTTAATATAAAAATTACAGGAAAAAGCTGTCATGGTGCTTATCCTAGTGGCGGCGTTGATGCAGTTGTAACTGCTGCATATGTCATTACTGCACTACAAACTATTGTCAGCAGAAACATTGATTCAAGAGATTCTCTTGTATTGACTTTTGGAACTATGCAGAGTGGTACAAAAGAAAATATAATAGCTCAAGAAGCTTTCTGCTGCGGTACTATGAGAAGTTTATCAAATTCTGTTAGAGATAAAGCTAAAAAAAGAATCAATTCTATAGTTGAAATGGTGAGTGCTGCCTATGAAGCTAAAGGAGAAGTTTTTTATCGAGATAGTTACAATGCTCTTATAAATCATAAAGAGTATGTTGATTTAGTTAAAATTAATGGAGAAAATATCTTAGGAATAGAAAAAGTAAAAATAAAAGAACTTCCTGACATGGGTGTAGAGGATTTTGCTTATTTTCTTGAAAAAATACCAGGAGCCTTTTTCAATTTAGGAGTTGGAAATCGAGAAAGAGGAATAACTGCTCCTCTCCATAATGATAAATTTAATATTGATGAGTCTTCTCTCATTATTGGAGTAAAAATGCAGATATCTAATATACTTTCTGCCTATGAACAATTTTTTAGCAAATAAACATTAATTCTTTTTTATTATAATGTTCTATATTTATAAAGAGGATTTTTTATGTAAAATATTTATGCTATAATGATAATAGAAAATAATATTAATAAATATTTTAAGGGAGAATTTTTATGAAGATACTTTTTATAGATACTGAAACTGGAGGAATAACTGAAAAATCTGCACTTATTCAGCTTTCAGGAATTATTCAGATTGGAAAAGAAGTTGCTGAGGAATTTGATTTTTATATAAAACCATTTTCAGGGTCAGAAGTTACAGATGAGGCTCTCAGAATTCAAAACAGAACTAGATTAGAAGTTGAACAATATCCCCCTGAAGAAGAAATCTTTAAAAAGTTCATGTATATTTTAAATAAATATATTGATAAGTATAATAAAGAGGATAAATTTCTTGTGTGTGGCTATAATGTAAGATTTGATATAGATGTTTTGAATAGATTTTTACGAAGACATGGAGAAAAATATCTTTTCAGCTATATTCAATCAACAACATTAGATCCTTTACAGTGGATTGCAGCATTACAGCTTCTAAAAAAAGTTCCTGTGCTCAAAGATAATAAACTTGAAACATGGTGCAATCACTTTGGAATAGAATTAAAAGCTCATGATTCCTTAGAGGATATTAAGGCAACTAAAGCTCTTACTAAAAAAATGATGCTGTTGATGAAATAATTAAAAATAAAATGAAGCTGATATATTAAATACTTTTCTAATCAGCTTCATTATTTTTATTTTATTATATTTTTTAATTCACTAAATATTCTTATATATATAGCTTTATTATTAAATTTCATAGGTTCTATATCTGGAAAATAAAGATACATTCTTACCAACCAGACACTTATAAAAAGAACTCCTAATATATATATAATTTTTTTATTTTTATATCCTAATAGGATAAGTGGTACACTCCAAAAAAGTGGATGATAATAAAATGCTCTCTTTATATCTAAGTGAGCAAGAGAAATATATGCTCTTGTCATTCCACAAGCAGGACATGGCAACCCAAATATATTTATAAAAAGGCATATACTTTTATTGAAAATAATTCCCACTATAAAACTTATAAAAGCCCCAATAAATATGACTACTATAAGTTCTCTATTTTTGGACATAATTCATTTTCCTGATGCTGGATAAGAGCCATAGCTATTATTCCAAAACCAAAAAGGCTCAATAATAAATATACTATTCCTTCATTTTTTCCTCCAGCTTTCTCTATCTCTTCTCCCATTCTATATATCCATACAAAATAGTATATCCCACATGTAATTATACTTAAAAGTATAATCATCCATCCATTTTTTTCTTTCCCGTTATGTTCTGCAAAATCATTGTTTAAATTAACATTCCAAAATAAACTATAAATTCCACAAGTTACAAGTGTTAAAATTATGCACAAAGCTATGTTTCTGTTTTTCACTTTTCTCTCTCCTTTTTTAGTTTTATATTCTAGTATATCGTGTATTCTCAAGAATTGTCAAATTATTATTTATTCATTGAACTACTTTTTAACTGTAATTATCCTTATTATCATTATGAAGGCCTCTATGTACTGTTCTATTGAAAAAATACTCACAACAACTATATAAAGTTAAATCATTAATTATATGACTCAATATAGTTATTTTGCCCTACTTACAATATTTTTCTGTTCCTTTATTTCACCTGAAAAAAAGATGGAAAAAGAAATATTTAAATTTCCTTTTTTCCATCTTTTTATATAAACCTATTTATCTTTTTTAGTCATTTCTTTAGATTTGTTTATAGTTTCAACAACTGCTTTTATTATAGCACCTCTGAATCCATTTTCCTCTAGTGATTTTACTCCTACTATTGTTGTTCCTCCTGGAGAACAAACATTATCTTTTAATTCTCCTGGATGTTTCCCACTTTCAAGGAAGAGCTTTCCACATCCTATAAGAGTCTGTCCTACTAATTTATAAGCTGCTGCTCTTGGAAGTCCCTCTAACACTGCTGCATCTGCCAGCGCCTCTATAAACATAAACATAAATGCTGGAGATGATCCTGAAGCTCCTATTACAGCATCAAACAATTCTTCTTTAATCTCTATTGCCATTCCAATTTTTTCAAAAAGTTCTTTAAAAAATATTTTTTCTTCATCTTCAAGATTTTCATTGAATGAATAAGCTATACATCCTTCCTGTACCATCAATGGAAGATTAGGCATAGTTCTAACTATTTTACTGTTTCTATTTTCTGTTTCTTCAAGAATATCTTCCATAGTTATACCAGGTGCCATTGCCACTAACACTTTACTGCTGTTAATACTGTCCTTGATTTCATCAATTACATCAAAATAAATATTAGGTTTTACTGCAAGAAAAATTATATCACTATTATGAACTAAATTAAGCTCATTTTCAAGAGCTTTAACTCCATATTTGTTTTCTATTTCTTTTCCTCTTGCTGAATCATAGACACTTATATTACTTATTTCTACCATAAGAGAATTGATTATTCCCTTTAGAAAGGCTTCTCCCATATTTCCGCAGCCAATAAATCCTACTCTTTTCATTTTCATCTCTCCTATATCTGTATAAAATTAAACTATTTTAGTTCCAAGTTCAATTTCCTTCTCTGGTGTCAAAAGGATACTCTTTGATGCATCTTCTGTTTCAGCACATAAAAGCATACATTGAGAAAGTTCTCCCCTCATCTTTGCAGGTTCAAGATTTACTAAAACAATAACAATCTTTCCTAAAAGCTCTTCTTGAGTATAATAATCCACAAGACTTGTTACAGTCTGCACAGTATTTTCTCTTCCAATATCTATTTGCACTTTATATAGCTTATCAGCAGTAGATACTTTTTCTACTTGGACTATTTTCCCGACTCTCATTTCAAGTTTAGCAAAATCTGAATATTTAATTGTCTCCATATCTCATCTCCCACACATATATTATTTATCTATATATATATTGAATCTGTCAGTTATTTCTTTTAACTTATCAAATCTATCCATAACATTTTCTTTATCTTCCATTCCAAGTTTCACTAAAAGTGCATTAATTAAAACTATCCCTGGAACAAAAGTATATGCTTTTTCGCCATTCTTAGTTGTCAATACAAGATCAGATATATTTCCTAATGTAGAATCTTTCTTATCTGTCACTGTAATTACTTTATTGCCATGTTCCTTAAAAAAATCTGTTACCTGACATGTAAAGTTTGTATATGGATGAAAAGATATTGTAAATAATAAATCTTCTTTTTGCGAATAAAGAAGTTTATCAGTAAAATCTGATGCACCTGATATCATCAATTCTACTCCTTCTCTAAACTCTTTCAGCATAAAATAAAGATAATATGCAAGAGCATATGAGCCTCTAGCCCCTAATACATATAATTTTCTGCTGTTTTTTATCCATTCAACAGCTTGATCTAAAGATTTCTCCAATTCGACTATATCCATTTCTTGAAGAAGTTCTATATTAGTATCTATAATATCTTTAATTATATTGCTGCCAGAAGCAGCTTCTCCAATACTATTTTTAAGTCCCTTCATATATGAAGTTTCTTTTTCTACTTCTTTTTGGAATATTTTTTGAAAATCTGGATATCCTTTAAAACCAAGATTCTTTGAAAATCTTGTGATTGTGGCTGGGCTTGTTTCAGTTTCTATGGCTAATTGGTTTATTGAAATGAAAGATATTATACTTTGATTATATTTTATATAATCAGCTATTTTCTTAAAACTTTTACTGAAGCTTTCATAGTTTCCATCC
>Ga0153982_1000121_pt1 | contig 20646 bp, 19 predicted proteins | sample TSGA066MetaG_FD_104743 | JGI IMG/M metagenome (GOLD analysis project Ga0153982, IMG submission 104743) | Attine ant fungus gardens microbial communities from Georgia, USA - TSGA066 MetaG | ecosystem: Host-associated > Fungi > Mycelium > Unclassified | place: USA: Georgia, Alexander Wildlife...
GAGTTTTAGCCGTATTTCCAGATTGCCCGATGAATCAAATAAAGCGAAAGAAGGGCAGCTCACTCATTGAAATGGTTGTTTTGTGACCCATATAAAATTGAACTGGCGCGTTATACGCTAAACTTTTCCGGCTTTATTCTTTTATTTTTTATGCATTTACTACTCATTTACAAGGAAGACATAATGAAAAAAATAGTACTGGCTACGCTTGCCTGGACGGCCATAGTGCAGTTTTCGTTTGCCGCCGTAGACGTTACCACACAGCCTGACTTCTACTTCCTACAGGAATCCCAGTCAGCGGATAGCCTGGCTCTGTTACCTCCGCCTCCTGCTGTAGACAGCATCGCATTTTTAAACGACAAGGCGCAGTATGAAGCAGGAAAAATGCTCAGGAGTACGCCGCGCGGCAAGCAAGCCTGGCAAGATGCGCACGTCAGTGGTGATGGCGTTGCCGAGGCTTTTTCGACGGCGTTTGGTTTACCAATTGATAAAAAAGCGCCAGAAATTCAGCGTTTGATCATGAAAATGCGTGAGGATGCGGGCGATCTGGCAACGAGAAGTGCAAAAATTCACTACATGCGTATCAGGCCTTTTGCCTTTTATAATGAACCGACCTGCCGGGCGGATGATGAAGGTACCCTGTCAAAAAACGGCGCCTATCCTTCTGGCCATACGACCATCGGCTGGGCGACTGCGCTGGTGCTCGCCGAAATTAATCCGGCCAGGCAAAACGAAATACTGAAACGCGGCTATGAAATGGGGCAAAGCCGGGTAATTTGTGGCTATCACTGGCAAAGCGACGTTGACGCGGCCCGCATAGTTGGCGGCGCTATCGTTGCGCGCCTGCATGCGGATGTCGGCTTCACCCAGCAGTTGCAAAAGGCAAAAGCGGAATTTAAACGCCTGTCATCCGCTTCATAAGCCCTGCCGGCGGCGAGTTTTCGCCGCCGGTTTCCAGGCTGCTCAGCCGTTCAGCGCTGAATTTAACCGTGCATCTATACCTGGTTGTTCACCGCTAGATTTAACCGTGCATCTATGGCTGGCCGTTCGCCGCTAAATTTAACCGTGCATCTATGCCTGACTGTTGAATGCTGAATTTAACCGTGCATCTATGCCTGACCGTTCACCGCTGATGCTGGCTGTATGTGGCAAACGTTTCACCCCATCCGTTTTACCGTGAGAGGCTGGCCAGTTTTTGCAGCAGCGCTGGATCTTTTTCCACCATTTTAATCAGTAAAATAGCCTGATTGTTAGGCCGGGCGCGGCCCTGCTCCCAGTTCTGATAGGTGGTTAGCCCGGTATGCAGATACTGGGCAAATAGCCCCTGCGAAAGCTGCAGCGACTCGCGGATCTGACGGAGTTCGCTGGCAGGCATTGCAATATCGCGCTCAATGCTTAGTCGATGTGTTTTAAGGGTTTTTTTACCTGCGTTCATCTCGCCCCAGGCATCCATTCCCTCGACCAGTTCGGTAAATAGCTGACGTTTTTTCATGGTTCCGTTCCCGTTAGATGGTAATCCAGTAGCTGGCGCAGCAGATTTTGTTGGGCAAGCGTTAAGTCGTCCATTTCGCCTTTGCTATACAGCGTGAAAAGCAGAAACTGCGACTTTTCCGGCCACCAGTAATAAATAATCCGCAGGCCGCTTCGCTTTCCCTTATGTCGACGATCGTCGCCCAGCCTGAGCTTACGCAGTCCGCCCGTGTGCTGCATCACATCGCCACAGCAGGGAGCAAGCAACAATAAATTTTGCAGGCTACGAAAAGCTTCATCAGAAAGATATTCTGCACGATGACGTGCAAAAGGTGGCAACTCAATAAAGATGGCGTCCACTGCCTTATCTCCTTTCTTTGGATAAACTATCCCCATCTGAAGGATGGTTCTATGCTTTCGATCAAATTTCAGGCGCTATTTTGCCTGTAGAACCGCCTGAATGCCGCCATGCAATGTCGATGCTGCGTGATGTCTCGCAAGTCGGTTGAAAAAGCTATACGCAGGATGAAGAAAAGCGGAAAGGGGAGAGGTTCCGCCAGTCGTAAACCAGCGGAACAAAGAGCATCAGGAAAGGGCGACCTTAATACCGAAGGCGATAAGCACCGTACCCAATAACCGGTCGATAATCTTTTGCGCTTTAGCCAGGCCGCGACGCACCGGCGCACTCTGAATAAGCACTACCAGCGTTGGCCACCAGATTGATGAAAGCGTCAGAATAATGCCCGCGTACCAGATTTTTTCGCCCAGGCCTGAATGGACGTTAAGAACCTGAGTAAACATAGACAGGAAAAACAAGGTCGCCTTAGGATTTAACAGATTGCAAAGATAGCCCTGCATAAAAGCTTTTTTCAGCGAGGTGTTTTCCGCCGCAACATTACTGAGATCCATTTTACTGTTGCCGCGAGAAAGCAGCGCCTGGATGCCCACATAAATCAGGTAAGCCGCGCCCGCGTACTTAAGCAGCATAAACAGCCATGGCGTAGTGGTAATGACGACTGCCAGGCCTGCTACACAGTAGGTCATATGCGTTGCTACAGCACAGTTAACGCCAAGCGCGGTCATCAGCGCGGCGCGGCGCGGATAGCGTGCGGCGTTTTTAATAATCAGAAAAAAATCCGGGCCGGGCGAAAGCATGCCCAGCGCAGAGATAGTGAAAATAAGTAAGCTGGTTTCTAACATGATGTTCTAAGGCTTCTACAGGAAAGGGGAGTTTTTAAGCACGTTGCTGAGCTTATTTTAGCCTGAAGTTCTGGCAAAATACACGCAAACGATATCCTGATAAACCTTTACTTAATTCCCTCTGCTTAGCTATCGACGAAACTTTCGCCTTTCCGTATGATGACGCCAATTTTACACCTTATGAGTATTCTCAGATGATAAGCCTGATTGCAGCCATGGCGACCGACCGCGTTATCGGGATGGAAAATGCCATGCCGTGGCATCTGCCAGCCGATTTGGCCTGGTTTAAAAAGAACACCCTGAACAAACCGGTCATTATGGGACGCCGTACTTTCGAGTCTATTGGTCGTGCATTACCGGGCAGGCTGAATATCGTCATCAGCAGTCAGCCGGGCCAGACCGAAGGCGTTACCTGGGTGTCATCGATTGAAGATGCTCTGCAGGCCGCAGGCGGGGCGGAAGAGATTATGGTGATTGGCGGCGGTCGCGTTTACGAGCAATTCCTGGCGAAAGCGGACAGGCTTTATCTGACGCATATTGATGCTGAAGTTGAAGGCGACACCACCTTTCCTGACTACGAGCCGGATCAGTGGCAGTCAACCTTCAGCGAATTTCATGACGCTGACGAAAAGAACACCCACAGCTACTGCTTCGAAATCCTCGATCGCCGTTAAGTTTCAGGGCGGATAATTATCCGCCCTGAAGATTATTCTTCCACCGTGCTTTTAAGCGTTGACGGCTGCACGAACCACGCCTTATCTTCCCAGCGCAGCATGGTCAGGTTTCCTCCCCAACAGCAGCCCGTATCAAGCCCCAGGATGCCTTCCGGCGTGCCTTTTCCTTCCAGCGAAGCCCAGTGACCAAACACGATAGTGTAATCACGCGCGACGGGGCCGGGAATGGTAAACCAGGGTTTTAGCGGGGCGGGTGCGGAAGCGGGCGTATCTTTGCAGATCATATCCAGCTGGCCATTGGGAAAGCAATAACGCATACGGGTTAGCGCATTGGTGCTGAAGCGCAGACGTGCCAGGCCGCTCAGCTCCGGCGACCAGTTATTTGGCATATCGCCATACATAGCGTCCAGAAACAGGGGATAGGTGTCGCTGGAGAGGACGGCTTCCACTTCACGCGCGCAGCTTTTTGCCGTTTCAATATCCCATTGCGGGGTAATCCCGGCATGCGCCATCGCCAGTTTTTTCTCTTCATCTACCTGCAGCAGCGGCTGGCGGCGCAGCCAGTTAATCAGTTCGTCAGCATCTTCCGCCTGCAGCAGTGAAGTGATGCGATCTTTGGGTTTATTGCGGCTGATACCGGCAAAAACGGCCAGCAGATGGAGATCGTGATTGCCCAACACCAGCTTAACCGCGTCGCCAAGCGAGCGAACGTAGCGCAGAACTTCCAGTGAAGCAGGACCGCGAGCCACTAAATCGCCCGTTAGCCATAGCGTGTCCTGAGCAGGATCGAAAGCCACCTGCTCCAGTAGCGACTGCAGTTCATCGTAACAGCCGTGAATATCGCCAATCAGGTAAGTGCTCATAAACAATCCGAACCTCTGCGTCGGGAAAGCCCGAATCGCAATCAGAATTAGTGTATGTGGCTGGGAATGGCCAGTCGGAACACCGGGATCGGCACGCGAAAGGTTTCGCCTTCGCTGTCGATCATCTCATAGTGTCCCTGCATGGTGCCCATCGGGGTTTCAAGGACGGCCCCGCTGGTATATTGAAATTCACTGCCGGGCTGAATATGGGGCTGCTCGCCGACCACGCCTTCGCCCTGAACTTCCGTTTCGCGACCGTTACCGTTGGTAATCAGCCAGTGGCGGCCCAGCAGTTGCACGGCGGTACGCCCCAGGTTACGGATAATAATGGTGTAGGCAAAAACGTAGCGGTTCTCTTCCGGCGCAGACTGCGACGAAATATAAGCGCTCTGTACATGCACACAAACTCGGGGCGTATCGTTCATCGGGTTAACTCTCCTGCGGCTGCTCGGGATGCGCAGACAGCCAGTTTGCCAGCTGGCAATACTGGGCCACAGAGATGTTTTCCGCACGCAGTGTCGGATCGATGTTCATCTCCTGTAGCGCCTCCAGCGAGAACAGATGGCCAAGGCTATTGCGCAGAGTTTTACGGCGTTTACCAAAAGCTTCGGTAGTGATCCTGCTCAGGATTTTAATGTCCTGTACAGGATGCAAAATAGAGGCGTGAGGCACCAGGCGAACCACGGCGGAATCGACTTTAGGCGCAGGCGTAAAGGATTCCGGCGGTACTTCCAGCACCGGGATCACCTGGCAATAATATTGCGCCATGACCGTTAAACGACCATAGGCCTTGCTGCCTGGTCCCGCCACCAGACGGTTCACTACTTCTTTCTGCAACATAAAGTGCATGTCGCGGATCGCATTAGTATAGCTGAACAGGTGAAACATCAATGGCGTAGAGATGTTGTAGGGCAGGTTACCAAAGACGCGCAGAGACTGGCCTTTTTCCCGGGCATAGGCCGCAAAGTCAAAGGTCATGGCATCCTGCTGGAAAATCGTCAGCTTAGGCCCTAAAAAAGGGTGAGTCTGTAAACGAGCCGCCAGATCGCGGTCAAGTTCAATCACCGTCATTGCTTCCAGCCGCTCGCCAACCGGTTCGGTTAACGCGCCCAGGCCAGGGCCGATTTCGACAACGGTTTCGCCGGACTGTGGGTGGATCGCAGAGACGATGCTGTCGATAATATACTGATCGTTAAGGAAGTTCTGTCCGAAACGTTTGCGGGCAAAATGGCCCTGATGGACGCGATTATTCATTACTGCTCTTGAGATTGGTGATGGCGAGATTAAGCGCCGTAATAAAGCTGCCCGCATCAGCCTGACCCAGGCCTGCCAGCTCTAAAGCGGTGCCGTGGTCTACGGAAGTGCGGATAAAAGGCAGGCCGAGCGTGATATTCACGGCTCGTCCAAAACCCTGGTACTTCAGCACCGGCAGACCCTGGTCGTGATACATCGCCAGAACCGCGTCAGCATGCTGTAAATATTTTGGCTGGAATAGCGTATCGGCCGGAAGCGGGCCGGTCAGCCGTATTCCCCTGTGCCTTAATTCGTCCAGCGCGGGAATGATAACATCAATCTCTTCCCGGCCCATATGACCACCTTCACCGGCGTGCGGATTAAGCCCGCAGACGAAAATATGGGGTGAGGGCAGGCCAAATTTGCTCTGTAGATCGGCATGAAGAATGTTAATGACTTCGTGCAGGCTGTCACGGGTGATCGCGGCCGAAACGTCCTTTAACGGCAGATGCGTGGTTGCCAGGGCAACCCGCAGCTCTTCCGTCGCCAGCATCATAACCACACGTGAACAGCCAGCGCGCTCGGCGAAAAATTCCGTATGGCCGCTAAACGGGATACCGGCATCGTTTATGACGCCTTTATGTACCGGTCCGGTAACCAGCGCGGCAAATTCGCCGTTCAGGCAGCCATCGCAGGCGCGCGCCAGCGTTTCCAGCACGTACTGACTGTTGGCAACGCACAGTTCGCCAGCTTTTACCGGCTGCGCTGTAGCAACAGGCAATACCGTCAGCGTACCGGCAATCTGCGGCTGTGCCGCAACGCCCGGCTGGTATTCGCGCAGGGTCAAAGGTAAACCCAGCTTTGCTGCACGCTCGCGTAACAAAGCGGGATCGGCACAAACTACCAGTTCAACCGGCCAGTTGTGCTGGGCCAGTTGCAGAGTGACATCAGGACCAATCCCGGCGGGTTCGCCGGGAGTGATCGCCACGCGCATATTACTGAGCATTGGCATCCAGAATTTTCACATAGGCGGAAGCACGCTGCTCCTGCATCCAGGTTTGCGCCTCTTCTGCGAATTTACGGTTAAACAGCAGGCGGTAGGCGCGCTCTTTCTGCGCCGCATCGGTTTTATCAACCTGACGCGTATCTATCAGCTGAATTAAATGCCAGCCGAAGGAAGAGTGTACAGGCGCACTCATCTGGCCTTTTTTCAGCTTCAGCAGCGCGTCGCGGAAAGCGGGATCGTACACTTCTGGCGAACTCCAGCCCAGATCGCCACCCTGATTAGCAGAGCCCGGATCCTGAGAAAGCTGCTTAGCTGCCTGAGCGAAGGTGGTTTTGCCGCTATTGATATCGGCAGCCACCTGAATAAGCTTCTGGCGAGCCTGGTCGTCGGTCATGACCGGCGATGGTTTCAGAAGAATATGGCGCGCATGGACTTCCGTGACGGAGATATTCTGCTTATCGCCACGAATATCGTTCACTTTCAGAATATGGAAGCCAACGCCGGAACGAATTGGGCCAATAATATCGCCTTTTTTCGCCACAACCAGCGACTGAGCAAACAGCGAAGGCAGCTCCTGAATGCGTCCCCAACCCATATTGCCGCCCTTCAGCGCCTGTGGATCGGCAGAATAGGTGATAGCCAGTTTGCCGAAGTCAGCACCGCCTTTCGCTTCGCTAACCAGCTGTTTTGCCAGCTTTTCCTGATCGTCGACCTGCTGCTGCGTTGGGTTTTCCGGCAGCGGCAGCAGAATGTGGCTGAGGTTTAGTTCGGTAGAAGCGTTGTTCTGCGAGGCCACCTGGGTAGCCAGCGAATCCACTTCCTGCGGCAGGATCGTAACGCGACGACGGACTTCGTTATTGCGCACTTCGGCAATCGTCATCTCTTTACGGATTTGCTCGCGGTAAGTCGCATAGTTCATGCCGTCATAAGCCAGGCGGCTACGCAGCTGATCGACGCTCATTTTGTTCTGCGCGGCAATATTAGCAATCGCCTGATCGAGCTGATCGTCCTGAATCTGGATACCGGCCTGTTTTGCCATCTGCAGCAGAATATTATCCATTACCAGACGTTCGATAATCTGGTGACGCAGCGTTTTGTCATCCGGAAGCTGCTGACCGGCCTGCTGCGACTGGCTTTTTACCGAGCGCATCATGCCATCGACGTCGCTTTCCAGAACGACGCCGTTATTGACTACGGCGGCTACTTTATCAACAACTTGCGGTGCTGCAAACGCGGTGCTTGCCGTCAGCGCTGCACCAAGGATCAGCATTCTCCAGTTCTTCATACTTTTTCCATTCTTCTATCCGCACGGCGGGTTGGCATACTAATTATCACAACATCAGAAAGAGCGCTGATAAGGCAAAATGCCCTGACGCAGCATCTGGCCGGTGCCCAGGCTATAGCTCGGGCTCAGACCACGTAGCTCAATGTTGAACGAGATTTTATTGTCATAGGTACTGCTGTCGTTTTCCCAACTGGTGATCTTACGTTCGTAACCCAGACGAATAGCGTAGCAGCAAGAGCTATACTGCACGCCGAGCAGCTGATCGGCAGGCTGTTTGGCCTTGGTATCGTAATACCAGGCGCCAACGACCGACCAGGCATCGGCGATTGGCCAGCTTGCCGTCGCGCCTACCTGCGAAATTCCCTGTTGGTAGCCAGGGTTAGTGATCTGGCTCAGCGTCTGCTGGATATATTCCGGGCTGGTGTAGCGATAGTTCAGCTGCACCATGCGGTCTGCATCACGGCGATATTCCAGTACGGCGTTGCCCTGGGAAACGTTGTCGATACGCGTGTCATACTGCACACCGCCACGCGCACCCCAGCGATCGCTAATCTTCCAGTAGGTATCGCCAGCCCAAACCAGGCTGCCGCGATCGTCGCTGTCTACGTTCTCCAGCCCGGTACGGGATGGGGTAAACGAGTAGATTTGACCTACAGAAGCGTTAAAACGTTCAACCAAATCGTTATCAAATATTCGCGTGGTGACGCCGCTGGTCAGCTGGTTGGCGGAAGCGATACGATCCAGGCCGCTGTAAGTACGGTCGCGGAACAGGCCGGTATAGTCGCTTTGCAGCAGGGTAGAGTCGTACGCGCGGATCATGCTCTGATCGCGGTAAGGGATATAGAGGTACTGCATACGCGGTTCCAGCGTCTGCGTATAGCCTTCTGACCAGTCCATATCGCGGTCAAAGACCATTTTGCCGTCAACCTTAAACTGCGGCATAACGCGGTTAACGTTGCTTTTCAGCTGGTTAACTTTGCTGGTATCGACGTTGTTGTTGTAATACTCAATATCATCCTGCTGATAGTGCGTCGCCAGCAGTTTGGCTTCGGTATTAATGCTGCCCCAGCCGTTAGCCAGCGGCAGGTTGATGGTTGGTTCCAGATGCAAACGCGTTGCGTCCGGATATTCTTCGTTAACGTTGGTAAATTTGACCGCCTGCGCATAAAGATGCGTATCGAACGGGCCAACGCTGTTCTGGTAATAGTTAAAATCGAACTGCGGCTCGGCGCGGTATACGTCGTTACTCGACTGGGTAGAGAAGATCTGGAACTGTTTGGTCGACAGCGTCGCGTCCCAGTTTTTCTCTGCGTAGCCTACGCTGAATTTTTGCGTGACGTAGCCGTCGGTCGAATCACCGTAGGTAGAGTCCAGATCGGTAAAGTAGTAAGGATCGCTGACCTTGGTATAGTCGACGTTAAAGCGCCAGTTCTGCTCATAAACGCCCGAATGCTTCCAGAAGAACAGCCAGCGCCTGGAGTCTTTATCATCATTAATGCCGCGCGTAGCCGCATCGTTGGTGTACTGCTTGTCGGAAGGCAGATAATCGAACTCAACCAGGCCCGCGCCCGCTGTCGTCAGGTAGCGGAACTCATTTTGCCACTGCATGCCGCGCTTGCTCATGTAGTGCGGCGTGAGGGTGGCATCGGCCTGTGGTGCGATGTTCCAGTAATAGGGCAGTAAAAACTCGAAGCCGTTAGAGCTACCGTATTTGGCGTTAGGGATCAAAAAGCCCGAGCGGCGGCGGTCACCAATCGGCAACTGTAAATAGGGGCTGTACAGCACCGGCACCGCACCGATCTTAAAGCGGGCGTTCCAGATTTCCGCAACCTGCTCCTCGCGATCTTCGATCACTTCCGTTCCCGCTACGCTCCAGCTGTTATCGCCGGGCAGGCAGGAAGTAAAGGTGCCGTTTTCCAGAATGGTATAGCGGTTCTGTCCGCGCAGCTTCATCTGATCGCCACTACCGCGTCCCTGACGGCCTACCATCTGATAGGTGCCGTTCCAGACGTTGGTGTCTTTGGTGTTCAGATTAGACCAGGCTTTCGGACCTTTCAGGATGATCTGATTATCGTCGTAATGCACATTACCCAACGCGTCCACGGTGCGCACCGGCGTCGGCTGACCCGCCTGCTGCCGCTGGTGCAGCTGCACCTCGTCGGAAAGCAGCTGGCTGTTGCCCTGCTTAATATCGACGTTGCCGCTAAAGACCGCGTCATCAGGATAGTTGCCTTTCGCTTGATCCGCGTTGATAGTAACCGGCAGTTCATTGGTGTTCTTACCCTGAACCAGAGGACGGTTATAGCTCGGCACTCCCAGCATACACTGTGAGGTGAGATCGTCTGCCAGACCTTGCTGGCTGTAGAGCGCTGAGCCGATAAGCGTGGCCAGCAAAGTAGGTAGTCGTTTTTTCATACGCGGTATCGAAAATTCCGTGATAGCTGGCATCATGCCGACAAACGGTCAGAGACTAACGCACTCAACTGCGTTGCGCTAGTGTTATCCGGACTGTTTGACCGCGTTGCCGTTAGGCTCTGAGATAAATGACGGGTATGATAATGCAATTTTTAGCCTTCAGCATGGCGAATTGAGGAGTATATGCGCTATTGGGGAAAAGTAATTGGGCTTGTGCTGGGATTGTTAAGCGGCACCGGTTTTTGGGGACTGGCTATCGGCCTGCTCTTTGGACATCTGATTGATAAGGCGCGAGCGGTTCAGGGACAGGGTTATTTCGCCAATCAGCAAACGCGTCAGGCGCTTTTTTTTAGCACCACCTTTCAGGTTATGGGCCATCTGACCAAGTCAAAAGGGCGCGTGACCGATGCGGATATTCAGATGGCCTCTTTATTGATGGACCGGATGCAGCTACATGGTGAGGCCAGGACGGCGGCGCAGCAGGCTTTTCGTCAGGGGAAAGAGGGCGATTATCCTTTGCGCAGCAAACTCAGGGAACTGCGTAGCGCCTGCTTTGGCCGTTTCGATCTGATTAGGATGTTTCTGGAAATACAGATCCAGGCGGCGTTTGCGGACGGTTCACTGCATCCCAATGAACGCCAGGTGCTCTATGTCATTGCTGAAGAACTGGGAATTTCACACAGCCAGTTCGATCAATTTTTACGCATGATGCAGGGCGGCCAGCAGTTTGGCGGCGGGGGGCACTATCAGCAGGGAGGCAGTTCGCAAGGCTATGCTCAGGCGCAGCGCGGACCAACGCTGGAAGATGCCTGTAGCGTGCTGGGAGTAAAAAGCGGCGACGATGCGGCAACCATCAAGCGTGCCTATCGTAAACTGATGAGTGAACATCATCCTGACAAGCTGGTGGCAAAAGGTTTGCCGCCGCAAATGATGGAGATGGCCAAGCAGAAAGCGCAGGAAATTCAGGCGGCTTACGATTTAATCAAGCGCGAGAAAGGGTTTAAATAAACAGCTTTTTGTAGCTAAACCGAAGGCGTGCGGGTTAAGGATGCCTGTGTGTTGACGGAATGTATTGGCTGATTTGTTGACCAGAAAAATTTCCCTCCGGACAGCCGGAGGGAAAGATTAAAAATCAGCGGGCTGACGGAAGGTCATCGGCGTCTGATATTTGGGATGGGTAATCGTTAACATTTCCGCATGCAGCAGCAGACGCGACGCCATTGCTCTGGCTTCTTCATGCGCATAAAAGTTATCGCCCAGAATGGGATGGCCCAGCGCCAGCAGATGAACGCGAAGCTGGTGCGAGCGTCCGGTAATAGGCTTTAGCTCCACGCGCGCGCTGTTATCGCTGCCATATTCTAAAACCCGGTATTCCGTCTGCGCCGGTTTGCCCGTTTCAAAACAGACTTTCTGCTTTGGCCGCTGCGGCCAGTCACAGATTAAAGGCAGATCGATCAGCCCTTCCTCGTGCTCAGGATGCCCCCAGACGCGCGCCAGATAGGTTTTTTTCGGCTCGCGCTCACGAAACTGCCGCTTGAGCTCGCGCTCGGCCGCCTTGTTCAGCGCCACGAGAATAATGCCGCTGGTCGCCATATCCAGACGATGTACGGATTCCGCCGTAGGAAAATCGCGCTGGATACGCGTCATCACGCTGTCATTATGCTCCGGCAGGCGGCCAGGTACCGACAGCAGCCCGCTCGGCTTATTTACCACGATAATGTGCTCATCCTGATAGAGCACGGGCAACGGATCTTGCGAAGGATTATAGGGTTCCATCTTTTTGCCTGTTTGGGGCGGCGAGGCCGCCCCGTCATTACTGATGCGTCACAACGATGAGCCGCAGCGCGTCAAGGCGCCAGCCCGCATCGTTCAGTGCAGCAAGAACCTGTTCGCGGTTGCTTTCCAGCGCGTCAATTTCGTCCTGACGAATGTTAGGGTTGACGGCGCTTAGCGCTTCCAGACGTGACAGTTCTGCACTCAGATTCTCGTTGGCTTCTTCGCGGGCGATGTCGATCAGCTTGCGCGCTTCTTCTGCCGCCTGGCTTTCTGCCAGTTTCAGAATCGCATGCACATCCTGCTGCACCGCGTTGACCAGCTTGCTGCCGTTATGACGATTTACCGCGTTCAGCTGGCGGTTAAAGCTTTCGAACTCGACTTTTCCCGCCAGGTTGTTGCCTTTGCTGTCAACCAGCATGCGTACCGGCGTTGGCGGCAGGAAGCGGGTGAGCTGTAGCTGTTTTGGCGCCTGCGCTTCCACGACATAAATCAGTTCTACCAGCAGCGTGCCGACCGGCAGCGCTTTGTTCTTCAGCAGCGATAGCGCGCAGCTTCCGGTATCGCCAGAAAGGATCAGATCCAGACCGTTACGAATGATCGGGTGTTCCCACGTGACATACTGCGCATCTTCGCGCGAAAGCGCCTGGCCGCGATCGAACGTAATGGTGCAGCCATCTTCCGGCAGGCCAGGGAAATCCGGTACCAGCATGTGGTCGCCCGGCGTCAGCACGATCAGGTTATCGCTGCGATCTTCCTGGTTAATCCCCACAATATCGAACAGGTTCAGCGCAAAGTTGACCAGTTCAATGTCGTTATCCTGCTCGCCAATTTTCTCCGCCAGCGCCTGCGCCTTTTCGCCGCCGTTGGAGTTCAGCTCCAGCAGACGATCGCGGCCCTGTTCCAGTTTGCTTTTCAACGTGTTGTGCAGTTCGCGACACTCGCTGATAAAGTCATCCAGGCCTTCGGTGTTTTCCGGCGAAGCCAGATAGTCGATAAGCTGGCCGCTGACGCTATCGTAAACCGTACGGCCAGTCGGGCAGGTATGCTCAAAGGCGTCCAGCCCTTCGTGATACCAGCGCACCAGTATCGACTGCGCGGTTTTTTCCAGATAAGGTACATGGATCTGAATATCGTGCGCCTGGCCAATACGATCGAGACGGCCGATACGCTGCTCCAGCAGATCCGGGTTGGAAGGCAGATCGAACATGACCATCTGGCTGGCAAACTGGAAGTTACGGCCTTCTGAACCGATTTCCGAACAGAGCAGCACCTGGGCACCGTCCTCTTCCGAGGCAAACCAGGCTGCAGCGCGGTCGCGCTCGATGATGGACAAACCTTCGTGGAACACGGCGGCGCGAATACCTTCACGCTCGCGCAGAACCTGTTCAAGCTGCAGTGCGGTAGCGGCCTTGGCGCAGATTACCAGCACTTTGCTGTCGCGGTTGCTGGTTAAAAAGCCCATCAGCCACTCGACGCGCGGATCGAAGTTCCACCACGTGCCGCTATCTCCCTCAAATTCCTGATAAATCTGCTCCGGATAGAGCATGTCGCGCGCGCGTTCATCGGCCGCTTTACGCGCGCCCATAATGCCGGAAACTTTGATTGCCGTCTGGTACTGCGTCGGCAGCGGCAGGCGAATCTGGTGCAGTTCGCGTTTTGGGAAGCCCTTGACGCCGTTACGGGTGTTGCGGAACAGCACGCGGCTGGTGCCGTGGCGATCCATCAACATGCTAATCAGTTCCTGACGCGCTTCCAGCTTGCCTTCGCGATCGCTGTTGGCGACCTGCAGCAGCGGCTCGATATCCTGCTCGCCCATCAGATCGTTGAGCCTGTTCATCTGCTCATTATCGATAGCTTTGTCGGCCAGCAGGCCGGAAACGGCGTCGGCAATCGGCTGGAAATGCTGCTGTTCTTCAACAAAGGCAGCGAAGTCGTGGAAGCGATCTGGATCCAGCAGGCGCAGACGGGCGAAATGGCTCTCCATTCCCAGCTGTTCTGGCGTTGCGGTCAGCAGCAGCACGCCCGGGATCTGCTCGGCCAGCTGCTCGATAACCTGGTACTCACGGCTTGGCTCGCCTTCTTGCCAGGCCAGGTGGTGCGCTTCGTCAACGATCAGCAGATCCCATTCTGCTTCTGCCAGCATCTCCAGACGCTGTTTGTTACGACGTACGAAATCGAGCGAACAAATAACCAGCTGTTCGGTATCAAAAGCGTTATCGCTGTCGAGACGGGCCTGCGCATAGCGGTCGTCATCGAACAGGGCAAAACGCAGGTTAAAGCGCCTCAGCATTTCAACCAGCCACTGGTGCTGCAAGGTTTCCGGCACCACGATCAGCACGCGTTCGGCGCGGCCAGCCAGCAGCTGCTGGTGGATAATCATCCCGGCTTCAATGGTTTTACCCAGCCCCACTTCGTCAGCCAACAGCACGCGTGGCGCATGGCGGCGGCCCACATCATGAGCGATATGCAGCTGGTGCGGGATCAAGCTGGTACGCATGCCGCGCAGGCCGCTAACTGCCAGACGATACTGCTCGCTCTGGTATTTACGGGCGCGGAAACGCAGCGCAAAGCGATCCATACGGTCCAGCTGGCCAGCGAACAGGCGATCCTGCGGCTTGCTGAATACCAGCTTGCTGTCGAGCATCACTTCACGCATCACCACGTCAGACTCTTCGGTATCCAGTCGCGTACCGATATAGGTCACCAGACCATTTTCCGTCTGGACTTCCGTGACCTCCAGCTGCCAGCCTTCATGGCTGGTGATGGTGTCGCCCGGATTAAAAATCACACGAGTAATAGGCGAATCATTTTTAGCGTAAAGACGGTTTTCGCCGGTGGCGGGGAAAAGCAGTGTGACCATGCGCGCATCTACCGCAACAATAGTTCCTAATCCCAGTTCGCTTTCCGTATCGCTGATCCAGCGTTGACCAAGTGTAAAAGGCATAGATATTCGGCTCGATTCTCGTAGAGGTTATTTCAGGCAATAGCACTACCACCCGGCATGCATGCCCGGCAGATTCGTTTCGTTTTGCAGGAAGGGCGCTATGGTACTGGAAGGTGGCGCGTTCGTCACCTGTCAAAATAACCCTAACTGACCAGTTACCAGTGTAGCAAAGTCACCCTGAACGAAAGGAAGAATGCCCTCTGCCACGGGCTGGAGCTGTCGCGAAAGATAGTGTTCGTAGTCCAGTGGCGTCAGGCGTACTTCCAGCGGTTCCGGGCCTGAGGTCGCCATCACGTAGCGAATTTTTCCGCCTTTTTGATACTGCAAAGGCCGCCCCAGCTTTTGATTTTGCTCGTCGGCGATGCGTGCGGCGCGGACGTGCGGCGGAACATTGCGCTGGTATTCCGCCAGCGGTCGACGCAGCTTTTTGCTATAGACCAGCTGATCGTCCAGCTCGCCGTCCAGCAGCTGGCGGATAGTTTCCCGCACGTAGTCCTGCCACGGCTGCTGTTTAAAAATGCGCAGGTAGAGCGCCTGCTGAAAATTTTTCGCTAATGGCGTCCAGTCGGTACGCACCGTTTCCAGTCCCTTGAAGACCATTCTTTCTGTCGCGCCTTCGCGTACTAATCCGGCGTAGCGCTTTTTGCTGCCCTGTTCGGCACCGCGAATAGTCGGCATCAGGAAACGGCTGAAGTGCGTTTCAAATTCCAGCTCCAGCGCGCTTTCCAGTCCGGCTTCTTCCCGCAAATGGTTTCGCCACCAGCCGTTGATTTTCTCTACCAGCTGATGACCGATGGCCGCTGCTGACGCTTCGTCATGCGGCGTTTTTAGCCAGACAAAGGTAGAGTCCGTATCGCCATAGATCACGTCGTAGCCTTCGGCTTCGACCAGCTCTCTGGTCTGGCGCATGATCTCGTGGCCGCGCAGCGTAATGGAAGAGGCCAGCCGGGGATCGAAAAAGCGGCACGAGCTGGTACCAAGCACGCCGTACAGCGCGTTCATGATAATTTTTAGCGCCTGCGATAGCGGCTTGTTGCCCTCTTTTTTGGCGGCTTCGCGACCCAGCCAGATCTGGCTAACAATGTCCGGCAGGCAGTGGGTAGTACGGGAAAAACGTGCGCCAAGAAAGCCGCTTACCGACTCTTTCTCGTCGGGGTGCGCCATGCCTTCCGCCAGGCCAACCGGATCGATTAAAAAGGTACGAATAATGGACGGATAAAGGCTTTTGTAGTCCAGCACCAGCACCGAATCGTAAAGCCCCGGACGGGAATCCATGACGTAACCGCCGGGGCTGGCCTGTGGCGCGACCTCGCCGAGGTTAGGCGCGACAAAACCTGCGCGATGCATGCGCGGCAGATAAAGATGGCTGAAAGAGGCCACTGAACCGCCGTGACGATCGACCGGTAGCCCGTTGACGGTGGCGCGCTCCAGCAGGAAAGGCATTATCTCGGTGCGCTGGAAAATGCGCGTCACCAGCTCGCAGTCCTTCAGGTTATAGTGCGCCAGCGCAGGTTTATTTTCCGCAAAGCGCTGGTCAATCTCCTGCATTCTGTCCCACGGGTTATTGATCGCTTTGCCTTCACCCAGCAGCTCGCGCGAGACCGATTCCAGGCTAAACGACGGAAAGTCCCAGAAGGCGGATTTTAGCGCGTCAATGCCGTCGATAATCAGCCGCCCGGTCGCCTGGGCAAACCAGATGCCCGGCTTAAAGCCGTGCTCGCGCCACTCCAGCGCTTCATTATTACGGCCGAGGCGCAGCGGGATACCATAGCGATCGGCATGTTTTTGCAGCATGCGGAGATCGAACTGCACCACGTTCCAGCCAATCAGCACATCCGGATCGTGCTTTGCAAACCAGGCGTTGAGCTTTTCCAGCAGCGCGGGACGGCTGGCAACGTATTCCAGTTCGAAATCCAGGCCGCTGGCATCGCCGTTTTCCGGCCCCAGCATGTAAACCACGCGCTGGCCGCAGCCCTCAAGGCCGATGCAGTAGAGCTCGCCGTGACGCGTGGTTTCGATGTCCAGCGATACCCATTTTAACGGCGGACGATAGTCGGGATTGGGCTTCAGGCGGGCTTTTGTCACGCTGTTGCCGACCGTCTCGCCGCTGAACCAGACCGGTGCGGTAATAAAGCGCTCCATCAAAAAACGCTCAGGTGGGCGCACGTCGGCTTCATAAATCATTACGCCGTTTTCCCGCAGTAGCTTTTCCAGCTTTTGCAGCTGGCGATACTGTTTGCAATACAGTCCGGCGACCGGACGCTGGCGAAAGTCCTTTAGCTTTAGCGCAGCCAGACGATAATCGCGCTCCGTCTTTAGCAGCGTTTCTGCCTGAGCCAGCTGCGACTGCGGAATAAAAGCGACCGATTCCTGCGGCGGCAGAACCACACGCTGCGGTCCGGCATCTGTGGCCAGCCATAACACGATCTCCGTGCCGTCGGACGTATCTCGCCAGTGGCGGGTAAGCAGAAAGCCTGCGCGCGCGTCGTTCACCTGAGCCTCCTGAAGGAATAGATAAAATGTGGGTGCTGAGAAAATCCCGGCGCGCGCTTTTCACAAGGGCGCGGCAGGATCCAGAACAACGCTATGCGGGGCGCGGACACCCGGGATACTTTAATGTTGTCAGCGGCCTCAACAGAATACTTTCGGACGTAAAATCTGCTGGTCCGTATAATAACATGTTTATTTATACAGTTCCTGACTCCGGGCTGTCGATTTTTTCTTCGGTTAACGGCCCTTTTTTTACTGCCGCAGCAGTTGAAAATCTCCGCATCCCCATACAAAACAGCGCTTGACGGATCCCGGGATGGTCGGGACAATCCGACCTCCTGATAAGCAGAATGTGAAAAGTATGGAAGCCTGGCTACAACATCTTATAACTCAATCCGTTGCGTGGTCGCTGATGGCCGTGGGGCTGGTCGCTTTTTTTGAATCTCTGGCGCTGGTCGGCCTGCTGCTGCCTGGTACCGTGTTAATGGCTTCGCTGGGCGCGCTGATCGGTAGTGGGCAAATTAGCCTTTATCCCGCCTGGGGCGTGGGGATTGTGGGCTGTCTGTTGGGCGACTGGCTTTCCTATTTTATCGGCTGGCAGTTTAAAGGGCCGTTGCACCGCTGGTCGTTTATTAAAAAATATCAGGCTTTAATGGATAAAACCGAACATGCGCTGCATCAGCACAGCATGTTTACGATTATCATTGGCCGGTTTGTTGGCCCGACGCGGCCGCTGATCCCGCTGGTCGCCGGGATGCTTGAGCTGCCGGTAAAGAAATTTATTCCACCTAACCTGATTGGCTGCGTGCTGTGGCCGCCTTTATATCTGCTCCCGGGCATTCTGGCTGGCGTGGCGATAGACGTACCGAAAGACGCCAGCAGCAGCATGTTTAAATGGCTGCTGTTAGGCGTGGCGCTACTGGTATGGCTGGGCGGCTGGCTCTGCTGGCGCTGGCTACGGGCTAAAAAGCAAAACGACTGGGTAACGCCTTATTTGCCAGCCAGCCGTCTGCGCTGGCTGTCACCGTTGATGATGGTGGCAGGCGTGGGGAGCCTGGTGGCTATCCAGTTCCATCCTATGATGCCGATATTCCGCAATCTGTTGTGGCAGGTGTTTATCGGTTAGCGCTGCAAGCGCAAGGAGCAGCCATGCCGGTAAATGTTGACTTAAACGATCTGTATGCCTTTCGGGCGCTGGTGGAATATGGCAGCTTCCGCCTTGCGGCAGAATCGATCTGTCTTTCCCAGTCGGCGCTAAGCCGCAGAATAGACAAGCTGGAAGGCGCGCTGGGTCTGAAGCTGTTTGAACGCACCACGCGGCGGGTAAGCCTGACGCTTGCCGGGCAGAGTTTTGCCGAGCGTTCGGAACGGCTGCTGGCTGACTTTGAGGACGTGGTCGGGGATCTTAGCGAGGTCAGCCAGAACCGTACTGGTCTGGTCACCGTCGCCAGCGTCCCTTCTGCGGCCTACTATTTTATGCCTGACGTTATTCGCCGTTTTCAAATTCGCTATCCGCGCGTGCGCGTTAAGCTTATCGACAGCAGCGCCAGCAATGTTTACGACGCGGTTGTGAGCGGCCAGGCAGATTTCGGCATCAGTTTTTCCGGCAGGACGCAGGCGGATATTGAGTTTCTGCCGCTGCTGGAGGACAGCTATGTGGCGGCCTGTCGGCATGAGCATCCGCTTGCGGGGCGAAAAAGCCTGACATGGCGTGAGTTTTACCAGCAGGCGTGGATTGGGCTGGATAAAACGTCCGGTAACAGAAATCTGCTCGATCAGGCGCTGGCGCAAATCGTTCCGGAACGCCCCAGCATTTGCGAAACCCGGCACGTCACCACCATGCTGGGAATGGTTGAAGCGGGACTGGGCATTGCTGCCGTGCCCGCTATGTCGCTGCCGTCTTCCGGCCACTCCATCCTGACCAGCCTGCCGCTGACCGAACCGGCAGTGAAACGAACGGTTGGCCTGCTCAGGCGCAGCGGGCGCGTGCTGTCTCACGTCGCCGCCGAGCTTGAAAAGCTGATTACTGAACGGTATCCGCCTGCTTAGCAGCCTGCGATGCTTTTACCGTTTTCAGACCGGTTGCCTGTACGGTGGGCTGTACAGCCGCTGAGGAAAGGTACTGCAACAGCTTTTGCGCCTCCTGCCGATGGGCGGAGGTTTTCGTCACGGCACCCGCAAAACGGGTCGTGTACTGCATGCTGGCAGGTAGCTCGCCAATAAAGGTAACGCCAGAAACGGGACGCAGTTCGCTGACCTGCTGAAAGCCCAGCTGATACTTGCCGTCAGCCACCGTGGAAGCCACGGGAACCCTTTCTATCTGGTGCGCCTTGTTCTGCACTTCATTTTTAATGCCCAGCTTTTCAAACAGCTGACCGCTGACATATCTGCCGCTGGCGCTGTCTGAATAGGCGATAGAGCGGGCTTTTAATAAAGTATTGCGCAACGCCTCTTCCGTGCTGATATCAACCGGCGCGTCGCCTTTACGGACCACCGCGCCGACGGTTGAGTCGGCCAGCTCGACGCGAGAGTCTTTGAGGATCCAGCCTGCCTTATCCAGCTTTGTCAGCGCGTCACCGACCATAATCACGACGTCTGCCTTTTCACCGTGCGCCAGCCTGGTAGGAATGGCCTGAGCCGAGTTGCCCATCGACGGCCCCGTTACCGTCACAACCTTGTAGCCTTCCTGCGCGGCAAAACGCGGTGCGAGTTTTTGCCATGCGGCGTTGAAGCCGCCGGATATCATTATCGTCAGCTCTTGTGCCTGAGCGCCCGCGCTAAGAAAGAAAAGAGCTGCCAGCGATAAACAGCGAGATGTTTTGCCCATGATTTTTCCTTAACTGAATGGTTTAGGTGCTGGTTGAAAAGGGACGGCGCTGCGGCGGTAGAGATAAAGTGTTGCTCCCAGAGCGCACACGGCAGCAAAGCTCATCCAGTATCCCGGCGAGGCTTTATCGCCCGTCAGCTCAATCAGGCCGGTGGAGACAACCGGGGTAAAGCCGCCAAAAACTGCCGTAGCCAGGCTGTAGGCGAGCGAAAATCCGGCAACCCTGACCTCTGATGGCATAATTTCCGTCAGCGCCGGGATCATCGCACCGTTATAAAGACCGTAAATAAAGGAGAGCCACAGCAGCACGCCCAGCATCATGTGAAAATCGGGCGCTGCAGCCAGCAGGCTTAGCGCAGGATAAGAGGTGCAGAGCGCCAGCAGCGTCATGCCAATCAGGACCGGTTTACGGCCAAAGCGATCGGACAGCGCGCCGCCAATGGGCAGCCAGAAAAAATTTGAA